>Ga0208613_1000004_pt1 | contig 271831 bp, 259 predicted proteins | sample CryBogmetaGMA6M_FD_184543 | JGI IMG/M metagenome (GOLD analysis project Ga0208613, IMG submission 184543) | Freshwater microbial communities from Crystal Bog, Wisconsin, USA - MA6M (SPAdes) | ecosystem: Environmental > Aquatic > Freshwater > Lake | place: Crystal Bog, Wisconsin, USA... | reverse complement strand
CGCCGCCGAACTTCTTGCACAACACCATGGTGATCGCCGCTGTCAGCGTTGTCTTACCATGATCCACGTGGCCAATCGTGCCGACGTTGACGTGGGGTTTTGTACGTTCAAATTTACTTTTTGCCATTATGAGCCTCTATTTGTGTGTGTTAACAAGCCAAAAGCCGTTAGTCAGCAGTTTCAGAAACTGGCGACTAACGGCGATGATAACTGTTTATTACTTCCTGTTCATGATCGCTTCAGCGACATTCTTAGGTGCTTCTGAATAATGCTTGAATTCCATCGTGTAAGTCGCACGACCTTGTGTTGCAGAACGCAATGAAGTCGAGTAACCAAACATTTCAGCCAGTGGAACTTCAGCCTTAATCGACTTACCACCACCCATCATGTCATCCATACCCTGCACCATACCGCGACGAGATGACAAGTCACCCATTACGGTACCAGCGTAATCTTCTGGTGTTTCAACTTCGACCGACATCATCGGTTCCAGCAGAACTGGGTTAGCCTTACGCATACCATCCTTGAAGCCCATAGAAGCCGCCATCTTAAATGCGTTTTCATTCGAGTCAACTTCATGGTACGAACCGTCAAACAAGGTAACCTTGACATCGACTACAGGGAAGCCAGCCAGCACGCCATTCGGCAGTGTTTCGCGCAGACCCTTTTCAACAGCAGGAATAAATTCGCGAGGAACTGATCCGCCCTTGATTGCATCTACGAACTCAAAGCCCTTACCTGCTTCGTTCGGCTCCATCTTAAGCATAACGCGACCAAACTGCCCCTTACCACCGGACTGCTTGACGAACTTACCTTCGACTTCAACTGTCTTGCGAATAGCCTCACGGTATGCAACTTGTGGCGCACCAACGTTCGCTTCAACACCGAACTCACGACGCATACGGTCAACCAGAATTTCCAGATGCAACTCACCCATACCAGACATGATGGTTTGACCGGATTCTTCATCGGTACGTACACGGAACGAAGGATCTTCAGCAGCCAGACGACCCAGCGCAAGACCCATCTTTTCCTGGTCAGCCTTAGTTTTTGGCTCAACAGCAACGTGAATCACCGGTTCAGGGAAGATCATGCGTTCAAGAATGATAGGCTTATTGATGTCGCACAAAGACTCGCCCGTCGTCACATCCTTCAAACCGATACAAGCCGCGATATCGCCAGCCAGAATTTCATCGACTTCCAGACGCTCATTGGCGTGCATCTGCACGATACGACCGATACGTTCCTTTTTGCCACGTACGGAGTTATAAACAGTATCACCCTTCTTGAGGACGCCTGAATATACACGAACGAAAGTCAACTGACCGACAAACGGATCCGTCATCAGCTTGAATGCCAACGCCGAGAAGCTCTCGCTATCATCCGCCTTACGCGTAATATGCTCACCTTCTTCAGTTTCACCCTTGACATCAGGAATATCAACTGGCGACGGCATAAACATGATGACAGCATCCAACATACGTTGAACACCCTTGTTCTTGAATGCCGAACCGCACAACATAGGTTGAATTTCGCAAGCGATGGTACGTGTACGCAAACCTAAGATGATTTCGTCTTCAGTCAACTCACCGTTTTCGAGGTAGTTGTTCATCAGATCTTCAGACGCTTCAGCAGCAGTCTCAACCATCTTCGCGCGCCATTCTTTCGCGAGCTCAACTAAATCAGCAGGAATCTCACGGTAGTCGAACTTCATACCCTGAGACGCTTCATCCCAGTAGATCGCACGCATCTTGATAAGATCAACTACACCCTCAAACTTTTCTTCAGCACCGATAGGAATCACAATCGGCACAGGGGTTGCGCGCAGACGAGTAGCCATCTGTTCAACAACCTTGAAGAAGTTCGCGCCTTGACGGTCCATCTTGTTGACGAATGCCAAACGAGGAACATGGTACTTATTAGCCTGACGCCATACGGTTTCAGACTGTGGCTGTACACCACCCACCGCGCAATAAACCATACATGCGCCATCCAGCACACGCATGGAACGCTCAACTTCAATCGTGAAGTCAACGTGGCCTGGAGTATCGATAATGTTAAAGCGATGCTCTTCGTATTGCTTTTCCATGCCCTTCCAGAAACAGGTGGTCGCAGCAGAAGTGATCGTGATACCACGCTCTTGCTCCTGCTCCATCCAGTCCATGGTAGCTGCGCCATCATGCACTTCACCGATCTTATGACTTACACCGGTATAGAACAAAATACGCTCTGTTGTCGTTGTTTTGCCCGCATCGATGTGCGCGCTAATGCCGATATTGCGATAACGGTTAATGGGTGTTTTACGAGCCACGTTGAATACCTAACTAGTTTGATTAGTAATGCAAAAATTAGAAACGGAAATGCGAGAACGCCTTATTGGCTTCAGCCATACGGTGAACTTCTTCACGTTTCTTAACAGCGCCGCCGCGACCTTCAGATGCGTCGATCAATTCGCCAGCCAAACGCATACCCATGGACTTTTCGCCACGTTTACGAGCCGCTTCGCGCAACCAGCGCATGGACAAGGCCATACGACGGGAAGGACGAACTTCAACAGGAACCTGATAGTTAGCACCACCAACACGACGGCTCTTAACTTCAACTTGCGGCTTAGCATTGGTCAAAGCGAGATTGAAAACTTCAATCGCATCTTTACCAGTCTTTTTACCTACTTGTTCCAGCGCGCCGTACAAAATGCGTTCAGCAACAGACTTCTTGCCTGCTGTCATCAGCACATTGACGAATTTGGACAAATCCTGGTTACCGAACTTTGGATCCGGCAGGACTTCACGTTTGGGTACTTCTCTGCGTCTTGGCATATCAACCTCAAATAAATTACTTACTAATAAATACAGTCACTAACAATTATTTCTTAGGACGTTTTGTACCGTACTTGGAACGAGACTGTTTACGATCTTTCACGCCAGCTGTATCCAGACTACCGCGTACCATATGGTAACGAACACCCGGCAAATCCTTTACACGACCACCGCGCAGCAGAACAACGCTGTGCTCTTGCAAGTTATGGCCTTCACCACCGATATAGCTAATAACCTCAAAACCGTTCGTCAGACGAACCTTAGCCACTTTACGCAACGCTGAGTTAGGCTTCTTTGGAGTTGTGGTATAAACACGCGTACACACACCACGTTTTTGTGGGGAACTGCCAAGCGCTGGCACTTTACTCTTTTCTACAATTGCGACACGCGGCTTGCGGATCAACTGATTAATGGTTGGCATTATCTACACATCCTAAAATGATTTCTGAAATTCCGTTAAATTCAAATTAAACAAAGACATAACGTCGCGGAAAGGCGAATCCCCCTCCCCAGCGACGGTAAAAGGTTGCAGATTCTATTCAGAAATCACCGCACTGTCAAGCAACTCGCCTGACGAAGCCGTATCTGAGACTTGCAACTCACGACCTTCAGCCATATCTATACCCATACGCTGTTTACGTCGTGCATTGTGATAAGCCATTCCGGTACCAGCTGGAATCAAACGTCCCACAATGACATTTTCTTTCAGGCCACGCAATTCATCGCGTTTACCCATGATCGCAGCTTCCGTCAGCACACGAGTCGTTTCCTGGAATGAAGCCGCAGAAATAAACGAATCGGTAGACAAAGAAGCCTTGGTAATACCCAACAACATAAATTCAAATGTCGCCGGAATCTTATCCGCTGCAATCATTTTTTCATTTTCTTCCAACAAATCAGCACGCTCTACTTGCTCACCTACGATGAAGCGAGTGTCACCTGTTTCTCTGATTTGTACGCGACGCAACATCTGACGAACAATAACTTCGATGTGCTTGTCGTTAATCTTAACGCCTTGCAGACGATAAACTTCCTGAACTTCGTCCGTGATGTAGCGCGCAAGTTCTGCTACGCCCAACAAACGCAGGATGTCATGCGGATCAGCAGGACCGTCGACGATCATTTCACCGCGAGTCACCATCTGACCATCATGTACCAGCACATGTTTTTCCTTAGGAATCAGGAATTCATTGGCGATACCTTCAACATCGGTGATAACCAGACGTTGCTTACCCTTAGTTTCCTTACCGAACGACACCATACCGGTGCATTCAGCCAGCATACCCGCATCCTTGGGGATACGCGCTTCGAACAATTCAGCAACACGTGGCAGACCGCCGGTAATATCGCGTGTCTTGGACGATTCTTGAGGAATACGTGCCAATACATCACCGATACCAACATGCTGACCATCTTCAACCGTAATGATACAACCGGTTTGGAAGGTCACGCTTACCGCTGTCTCAGTACCTGTCAGCTTGACGTCCTCGCCATTTTCGTCGAACAGACGAACCATAGGGCGAACCATCGTCTTGCTTTGCGTACCAGTGCGTTGCTTAGGATCGATAACGACCAGCGTAGACAAACCGGTTACTTCATCGATCTGCTTGGCAACGGTAACGCCTTCTTCGACGTTCTGGAAGCTGACACGACCAGCGTACTCGGTAATAATCGGACGAGTATGCGGATCCCATGTCGCCAATACTTCACCGGCTCGCACTTCAGTACCTTCCTTGATGGTCAAGGTCGCACCGTATGGTACTTTATGACGCTCACGCTCACGACCGTAGTCGTCGGTGATAATGATTTCCGCACTACGCGCAACCACAATCGACTCACCGCGCAAAGTAGTCACCAGACGCATGTTCGGGCTTAACTTCAGAATACCGTTAGACTTACCTTCGATCTGACTGGCAACGACGTTACGAGACGCCGCACCACCCACGTGGAAGGTACGCATAGTCAACTGAGTACCCGGCTCACCGATAGACTGAGCAGCGATCACACCAACTGCTTCACCTACGTTCACCATGGTACCGCGACCCAGGTCACGTCCGTAGCACTTGGCGCACAAACCGAAACGCGTTTCGCACTTCAATGGTGCGCGAACTTCTACTTCATCCACACCCAAGGCTTCGATGCGCTCAACTGCATTTTCATCCAGCAGGTAACCTGTTTCATACAGCGTTTCACCAGACTCAGGATTAACCACATCGCGACTCAACACACGACCTAAAATACGCTCACGCAACGCTTCGATGACTTCACCGCCTTCGACGATCGCCTTCATCATCGCGCCGTTTTCTGTACCGCAATCTTCTTCGACCACTACCAGATCCTGAGTCACGTCAACCAGACGACGGGTCAAGTAACCTGAGTTCGCTGTCTTCAACGCCGTATCCGCCAGACCCTTACGTGCACCGTGGGTGGAAATAAAGTACTGCAACATGCTCAGACCTTCACGGAAGTTCGCCGTGATCGGTGTTTCAATAATCGAACCATCCGGCTTAGCCATCAGACCGCGCATACCGGACAACTGACGAATCTGTGCAGCAGAACCCCGCGCACCGGAGTCAGCCATCATGTAGATGGAATTCAAAGACTCTTGCATCATCGGCTTGCCGTTCACCATACGAACTTCGCCTGTCAGACGATCAATCACCGGCTCAGTGCTCAACTGATCCATCATCGCCTTAGCGACCATATCACCGGTACGACCCCAGATATCCACCACCTTGTTATAACGCTCACCGTCTGTAACCAGACCGGACGTGTACTGATGATGAATTTCCAAAACTTCTTTTTCCGCAGCACCAATCAGATCGGCCTTTTGCGGAGGCATCAACATATCATCGACGCAAATCGAGATGCCGGCACGTGTCGCATAAGTAAAGCCGGTGTACATAAGCTTATCAGCCATGATGACCGTGTCACGCAGACCGCACAGACGGAAACTCGCGTTGATCAGCTTGGAAATTTCTTTCTTTTTCAATGCCTTATTGATCAGCGCAAAAGGCAGACCAGCTGGCAATACTTCAGAGAGCAAGGCGCGACCTATGGTTGTTTCATGACGAACCAACTTCTCGACCAGCACACCGTCTGCGTCCTTATGGAATTCCTTCAAACGCACGATCACCTTAGCTTGCAAGGAGACTTCACGTGACTCATAGGCACGCGATACTTCTGCAATGTTGGCAAACATCGAGCCTTCGCCCTTGACGCCGATATTTTCACGAGTCATGTAATACAGACCCAGAACGATATCCTGCGAAGGAACGATGATAGGCTCACCGTTAGCTGGAGATAGCACATTGTTCGATGCCAGCAACAGGGTACGGCATTCCATTTGCGCTTCGAGCGACAATGGAACGTGTACCGCCATTTGGTCACCGTCGAAGTCGGCGTTAAATGCCGTACAAACCAACGGATGCAACTGAATCGCCTTACCTTCAATCAGGATAGGTTCAAACGCTTGAATACCCAACCTATGTAGCGTTGGTGCGCGGTTCAACATCACCGGATGTTCGCGGATCACTTCTTCCAGGATATCCCATACGACCGGCTCTTCAGCCTCAACCATACGCTTGGATGCCTTAATCGTGGTCGCCAAACCCATGGCTTCCAGACGACTAAAGATAAACGGCTTGAACAGTTCCAGCGCCATTTTCTTAGGCAAACCGCATTGATGCAACTTCAGCTGAGGACCAACCACGATAACTGAACGACCGGAGTAATCGACGCGCTTACCCAACAAGTTTTGACGGAAACGACCGCTCTTACCCTTGATCATATCTGCCAGTGACTTCAACTGGCGCTTGTTTGCGCCTGTCATGGCTTTACCGCGACGACCATTGTCCAGCAATGAGTCAACCGCTTCTTGCAGCATACGTTTTTCGTTGCGCACAATGATGTCCGGCGCCTTCAGTTCCAGCAGGCGACGCAAACGGTTGTTACGGTTGATTACGCGACGATACAAATCGTTCAAGTCAGAAGTCGCAAAGCGACCGCCATCCAGCGGCACCAACGGGCGCAACTCAGGTGGCAATACCGGCAGAACTTCCAAAACCATCCACTGCGGACGGATACCGGAGGCATTGAATGCTTCCAGCACTTTCAGACGCTTGGCGTATTTCTTGATCTTGGTTTCCGAACCGGTAGCCTGCAAATCAGCGCGCAGGGTTTCGATTTCGCTGGTGACATCCAAACCGGACAGCAATGCACGAACCGCTTCAGCACCCATCAGGGCGACGAATTCATCGCCGTACTCTTCGGTCTTGGCCAAGTAGTCGTCTTCGGACAACAGTTGACCGCGATTCAATGGCGTCATGCCAGGCTCGGTAACAACATATGCTTCAAAGTACAACACGCGCTCGATATCGCGCAGCGTCATATCCAGCACCATACCCAAACGGGATGGCAGGGACTTCAGGAACCAGATGTGCGCAACTGGGGATGCCAGTTCGATGTGACCCATGCGTTCACGACGAACTTTAGACAAAGTCACTTCAACGCCGCATTTTTCGCAGATAACACCGCGATGTTTCAGACGTTTGTACTTACCGCACAGACATTCGTAATCCTTTACCGGTCCGAAAATCTTGGCGCAGAACAAACCGTCGCGCTCAGGTTTGAAGGTACGGTAGTTGATGGTTTCCGGCTTTTTAACTTCGCCATAAGACCATGAACGGATTTTTTCCGGTGATGCGAGGCCGATTTTAATGGCATCGAACTCTTCTTTTTGTGTGACCTGCTTGAACAAATCTAACAACGACTTCATGTGTGACTCCTAAATCTGGTGAGTGGCGAGTAGTAAATGGTGGGTAGGAAGCAGCGGGTTTTACCACTTTCTGCTTCCCACTTCCTACTTCCAATATTTAGTTGCGTTCCAAATCCATATCAATCGCCAGGGAACGAATTTCCTTGATAACCACGTTGAAGGATTCCGGCATACCGGCATCAATCTTATGATCACCCTTGACGATATTTTCATAAACCTTGGTACGTCCCGCCACATCATCCGACTTGACGGTAAGCATTTCCTGCAAGGTATAAGCCGCGCCGTACGCTTCCAGAGCCCAGACTTCCATTTCACCGAAACGCTGACCACCGAACTGAGCCTTACCACCCAGAGGTTGTTGTGTAACCAGACTGTATGGACCGGTAGAACGCGCATGCATCTTGTCATCAACCAAGTGATGCAGTTTCAGCACGTGCTTGTAACCCACCGTGACCGGACGATCAAAAGCTTCACCGGTACGACCATCAAACAAAGTCGTCTGGCCTGACAGCGGCAATTCAGCCAATTCCAGCATGTACTTGATTTCTTCTTCTGACGCCCCGTCAAAAACTGGCGTTGCGAAAGGAACACCCTTGCGCAGATTGCGGCACAACTCGATGATTTCATCGTCTGTAAATGTCGCGAAATCAACCGACTGACCATTTTTATGGTTGTAGATCTTTTCCAGGAACTTACGCAACTCGACCACCTTGGCATGCGCCTGCAACATCTGATCAATCTTCTTGCCCAGACCGTTAGCAGCCCAACCCAGATGCGTTTCCAGAATCTGTCCGATGTTCATCCGTGAAGGAACGCCCAATGGATTCAATACCACGTCAACTGGCGTACCATCAGCCATATGCGGCATATCTTCAACAGGGACAATGCGTGAGATCACACCCTTGTTACCGTGACGACCCGCCATCTTATCCCCTGGTTGCAGACGACGCTTAACTGCCACGTAAACCTTAACCATCTTCTGTACACCGGCTTGCAACTCATCGCCCTGTGTCATCTTTTTCTTCTTCAGTTCAAAAGCGGCATCAAATTCCATACGCTTCTGCGCCAAACCTTCTTTGACCTGTTCCATTTGCGCGGCCAACTCATCATCGGCAACGCGAATGTCAAACCACTGGTGATGCTCGACGCTGGCGAGGTACGCTGCAGTCAGCAGACTACCCTTAGCCAACTTCTTAGGACCGCCATTAGCGACCTTATCAAGCAACAACTTTTCCAAACGAGTTAAGGCATCGCTTTCTACGATACGCATCTGATCGGCCAAGTCCTTCTTGTAGCGATTCAGTTCATCATCGACGATCTGCTGTGCGCGACGGTCGCGTTGCAGACCTTCACGGGTAAATACCTGAACATCGATGACCGTACCGGTACTACCAGCCGGAACACGCAAGCTGGTGTCCTTAACATCGGAAGCTTTTTCACCGAAGATCGCGCGCAGCAGCTTTTCTTCCGGTGTCAGCTGTGTTTCGCCCTTAGGCGTTACTTTACCAACCAGCACATCACCTACCGCAACTTCAGCGCCGATATGCACGATTCCGCAATCATCCAGACGACCCAACTGCAATTCAGACAGATTAGGAATGTCGCGGGTAATTTCTTCGGTGCCCAACTTGGTATCACGCGCAACAACCGTCAACTCTTCAATATGGATAGAAGTGAAACGGTCCTGCATCAAAATGCGTTCGGAGATCAGAATCGAGTCTTCGTAGTTGTAACCATTCCAAGGCATAAACGCGACCAGCACGTTTTGGCCCAGCGCCAATTCGCCCATATCGGTTGAAGCACCATCCGCTACCACGTCGCCGCGAGCGATGATATCGCCCACCTTGACCAGCGGACGCTGATTGATGTTGGTGTTTTGATTCGAACGGGTGTACTTAGTCAGGTTGTAGATGTCTACACCAACTTCACCGGCTGTCGTTTCAGCATCATTGACACGCACAACGATACGCGCTGCATCCACGTAGTCGATGCGACCGCCACGGATTGCCTGCACAGCCGTACCTGAGTCGACCGCAACCGTGCGTTCGATACCGGTACCGACCAGCGGCTTTTCAGCACGCAGACAAGGAACTGCCTGACGTGACATATTGGCACCCATCAACGCGCGGTTCGCGTCATCGTGTTCCAGGAATGGAATCAGACAAGCTGCGACCGAGACGACCTGAGATGGAGACACGTCCATGTAATTGATGGTGTCAGGTGCTGCGAGCACGAACTCATTATGACGACGTGCCGACACGATATCATCTGTGAAGTGGCCCTTCTTATCGAGTTCTGCATTCGCCTGAGCGATGGTGTAAGTACTCTCCTCGATGGCTGACAGGTAATCCACTTCATTGGACACTTTACCGTTGGTTACTTTACGGTAAGGCGTTTCGATGAAGCCATATTCATTGGTACGTGCATACAGCGCCAAAGAATTGATCAGACCAATGTTTGGACCTTCCGGTGTTTCGATAGGACAGACACGACCGTAATGGGTCGGATGCACGTCTCGAACTTCAAAGCCTGCGCGCTCACGCGTCAAACCGCCTGGTCCCAGTGCTGAAATACGACGCTTGTGCGTGACTTCAGACAGCGGATTAGTTTGGTCCATAAACTGCGATAACTGACTGGAACCAAAGAATTCCTTGATGGCAGCAGAAATCGGTTTTGCATTGATCAGATCATGCGGCATCAAATTATCGGATTCAGCCTGACCCAGACGTTCCTTAACTGCGCGTTCTACGCGAGCAAGTCCCACACGGAACTGATTCTCAGCCAGTTCACCCACCGCACGTACGCGCCGATTACCCAAATGATCGATATCGTCGATTTCGCCGCGACCATTGCGCAATTCAACCAGAATCTTGACGACGGCTACGATATCTTCATTGGAGAGGATAGGAGAACCGGTCAATTCTTCACGTCCGACACGGCGATTGAACTTCATACGACCGACTACAGACAGGTCGTAACGCTCATCGCTGAAGAACAAGCCATTAAACAATCCTTCTACGGATTCTTCGGTAGGTGGCTCGCCAGGGCGCATCATGCGGTAAATTGCGACGCGCGCTGTCCACTTATCCGTTGTTTCATCGGTGCGCAGTGTCTGAGACATATACGCGCCGTGATCCAGATCATTAGTGTAAAGCGTATGTAACTTAGTGATCCCGGCATCCTGCAACTTGATCAGCAGCTCTTCTGTGATCACGTCATTGGCATTGGCGATGATTTCACCGCTGTCTTTGTCGACGACGTTGTTGGCAACCACACGGCCCAACAAGAAATCATCGGCTACCGCCAGCTTATCGATACCGGCTTCCTGCATCTGCTTGATGTGACGCACTGTGATGCGCTTATCCTTGGCAACAATGACTTTACCCGCCTTGTCGTTGATGTCAAAACGGGCAATTTCACCGCGCAGACGCTCTGCCACCACTTCGAACAGAATACCGCCCTTTTTGCCTAACTGGAAGGTATCAAACTCGAAGAACATCTTGAGCATATCTTCGTTGTTGAAACCCAGCGAACGCAAGAGAATCGTGACCGGCATCTTGCGACGACGGTCGATACGGAAGTACACATAGTCCTTCGCATCGAACTCAAAATCCAGCCATGAACCACGGTAAGGAATAATACGTGCGGAGAACAGCAACTTGCCAGACGAATGGGTTTTGCCCCGGTCATGCTCAAAGAACACGCCAGGAGAACGGTGCAACTGAGACACGATAACGCGTTCTGTACCGTTGATCACAAAAGAACCGGTATTGGTCATCAGAGGCATTTCGCCCATGTAGACTTCCTGCTCCTTAACTTCTTTTACCGTAGGCTTGGAAGCTTCCTTGTCCATGATCGTCAAACGTACGCGTGCGCGCAGTGGCGACGCATAGGTCAAGCCACGCTGTTGACATTCCTTCACGTCAAATGCAGGCATACCCAGCATGTAACTGACGAAATCAAGACGCGCGTTCTTGGAATGACTTTCAATCGGGAAAATTCCGTTGAAGGCAGCTTGCAAACCCTCATTTTTGCGTTTTTCAGGGGCAGTAGCCTCCTGAAGAAAAGCAGCAAAAGATTCCAACTGGGTGGATAACAGGAAAGGGATCGGCAATGCACCGATACGCTTGCCGAAACTTTTACGAATACGTTTTTTTTCGGTAAAAGAGTAGCTCATTTAATCTCCACGACTAGGCAAAAAGACAGGGGGCAGGAAGCATTTGGTCAGACTTCCTGTCCATTGGCTTTTTAAAGCGCCAAAAGGCTGACGGTAAGCCGTCAGCCTTTTGACAACAGACTGTGTTACTTAACTTCGCAAGTAGCGCCAGCTTCGATCAATTGCTTAGCAATTGAATCAGCTTCAGCTTTTGTTACACCTTCTTTAACTGCCTTAGGTGTAGCATCTACCAGATCCTTAGCTTCTTTCAAGCCAAGAGCAGTGATAGCGCGAACAGCCTTAATAACGCTAACCTTGTTATCGCCGATACCGGTCAATACAACGTCAAATTCAGTTTGTTCAGCAGCAGCTTCGGCAACGCCGCCTGCGGCTGGACCTGCAACAGCAACAGCTGCAGCAGATACGCCAAACTTTTCTTCCATTTGTTTGATCAGTTCAGACAGTTCCAGCACGGTCATGCCAGCAACAGCTTCCATCAATTCAGCATTGGTTATAGCCATATTGTTCTCCTTGTTCGTTATTTCAAAAATTAAACAGCAGCAGCTTCAGCGGGCGCTTCAGCAGCAGTTTCAGCAATCACTTCAGCAGCAGGGCCGTTTGCATCACGGATCGCAGCCAATGTACGGACAAACTTCGCAGTTGTCGCATTCATTGTTGCCATCAAGCGAGCAATCAACTCATCACGGCTTGGGGTAGCAGCCAACACAGCAACTTGCTCCACTGATAACAGTGAACCACTCATTGCGCCAGCTTTGATTACCAACAAATTATTCGTCCGGGCAAAATCAGACATCACTTTAGCCGCAGCGACTGGATCTGCACTCATGCTATACACAAGAGGGCCAACCATACTGTCACCGAGCGCTTCAAATGAAGTACCTTGTACCGCACGACGCGCCAAAGTGTTTTTCAACACATGCAGATAAACACCGGACTTACGTGCAGTAGCGCGCAATTTGGTGATATCGGCAACTTTGATGCCACGGTATTCTGCCAAAACGATGGTTTGCGATTGCGCAACTTGTGCACTAACTTCCGCTACCACAGCTTGTTTTTCTTGCAGATTGAGACTCAAGTCTTCCTCCATTATCCAGAATGAACTTACATTCACTCCATCATTTACAACAGCGACCATGAGTCAGGAGAACTGCTATTCCTGCTCGCGGGCACACCATCTGCGTGGGCTTCACAAAACTGTAAACTTAGAACAGTAAAATACTGCTATCAGCTTGCAATCAACTTCAATTAAGCCTTGCGGCACCAACGGTCTTTGATGCCGACTACCGCCAGCAGTGCAAAGAAATTTGGCGACAACGCTTACACGCTGCCGCCCAATATTTTAAAACTAAGCGTTCAGTGTTGTTTGATCAACACGAACACCGGCGCCCATGGTGCTGGACAGAGACATCTTCTTCATGAAGACACCCTTGGAAGTTGCAGGCTTGGCTTTAACCAGCGCATCAACCAGAGCCAGCAAGTTTTCACGCAATGCTTCAGGCGCGAATGAAGCTCTGCCGATAGTGCATTGAATAATACCGTTCTTGTCATTACGATACTGAACTTGACCAGCCTTAGCATTGCGAACAGCGCCTGCAACATCAGCAGAAACCGTACCAACCTTAGGATTAGGCATCAGACCGCGAGGACCCAGTATCTGACCTAATTGACCAACCAGACGCATTGCATCAGGGCTTGCGATCACAACGTCAAAGTCAAGATTACCTGCCTTGATTGATTCTGCCAGATCGTCGAAACCGACAATATCTGCACCGGCAGCTTTAGCTTCTTCAGCCTTAGCACCTTGTGCAAACACGGCAACGCGTACTGATTTACCCGTACCACGTGGCAACACGACTGAACCACGAACCAATTGGTCCGACTTACGTGCATCGATACCCAGATTCACTGCAATATCGATAGACTCATCAAATTTTGCAACTGCATTTTCTTTAACCAGTGACAAAGCATCAGTTAAAGCGTATTGCTTGTTACGATCGATTTTGGCTGCAATAGCCTTATAGCGCTTAGACATTATTCGCCCTCCACGGTGATGCCGATACTACGAGCGCTACCAGCGATGGTGCGCACTGCGGCATCCATGTCAGCTGCGGTCAGATCAGGCATCTTTGTTGTTGCAATTTCTTCTGCTTGTTTGCGGGTCAAATGACCAACTTTAGCAGTGTGCGGTGTCGCGCTACCCTTACTAATGCCAGCAGCCTTCTTGATCAGAATGGTTGCAGGCGGCGTCTTCATGATGAAGGTGAAGCTCTTGTCTGCAAACGCAGTGATCACCACTGGAATTGGCAAACCGACTTCAACGCCTTGTGTTGCGGCGTTAAACGCCTTACAGAATTCCATGATATTCAGACCACGTTGACCCAATGCTGGACCAATTGGTGGACTTGGATTTGCCTTACCTGCAGGCACTTGCAGCTTGATGTAGCCTATGACTTTCTTTGCCATTTTTTTCTCCTTTTAACGGGTATGCGAGATTATCTCTCTCCCCAATCACGAGAAACACACAACGGGAAACAGCGCCTGCGTTACTGCAGACTGCGTTCCCCTTGTTTGCTTCTCCCGCTTTAGCCTTTTTCTACTTGACCAAAATCCAACTCAACCGGTGTAGCACGACCAAAAATGGTCACTGCAACACGGATCTTATTCTTGTCGTAATTGACTTCTTCGACCATGCCGGTAAAGTCTGTAAACGGACCTTCCTTAACACGAACCGACTCACCCACTTCGAACAGAACCTTAGGCCTAGGTTTTTCAACCCCGGCTTGCATCTGCTGCATGATGTTTTGAACTTCTTTTTCACTGATCGGTGTCGGACGCATTGCAGAACCACCCAGAAAACCGGTCACTTTCGGTGTATTTTTCACCAAATGCCACGAATCGTCCGTCATGTCCATTTCAACCAGAACATAGCCCGGGAAAAACTTACGTTCAGTAATGGTCTTTTGACCATTCTTCAATTCAACAACTTCTTCGACTGGAACCAGAATCTGACCAAACTTTTCCTGCATGCTTTCGCGCAAAATCCGCTCAGCCAAAGCCCGCGCTACACTTTTTTCAAACTGGGAATACGTGTGAACAACATACCAACTCATCGCCATTATTCAGCCCGCCCCATCAATCTATTTACTAACGACATTAAACTCGCATCAACTAACCACAAGAACAATGCCATTGTTATGGCAAACAAAATCACCACACCGGTTGTTTGCAATGTTTCTTTACGTGAAGGCCATACGACGCGCTTAGCCTCAGCAACAGAATCACGACCGAATGCGATAAAACGCAAACCAGACACTGTCTTTGAGGCAACGGCCGCAGCCATCAGCAAACCAACCAGAACGGAAAGCAACCTTAATACCGACGCACTGTCGTGCAAGTAATAGTAGCCGCCAATCCCCGCCACAACCAGCAGAAATGCAACTAGCAACTTAATTTTGTCCGACATTCTCGATTGTTCCGATTAACTGTTACTTAGTATTTGGCAGGCCAGGAGGGTTTCGAACCCCCAACCCTCGGTTTTGGAGACCGATACTCTACCAATTGAGCTACTGGCCTATAAATCAGGAACGAGGAACGAGGAACGAGCACTACAACACTCTATCCTCAATCCTCAATCCAGCTATTACTCGATGATCTTGGCTACAACACCCGCGCCAACAGTACGACCACCTTCGCGAATCGCGAAACGCAGACCTTCTTCCATCGCGATCGGGTTGATCAACGCAACAGTGATGCTGACGTTGTCGCCTGGCATAACCATTTCAGTACCAGCCGGCAATTCAACCGCGCCAGTTACGTCAGTCGTACGGAAGTAGAACTGTGGACGGTAACCTTGGAAGAATGGTGTATGACGACCACCTTCATCTTTACCCAACACGTAGATCTCAGCTGTGAACTTGGTGTGTGGCTTGATTGAACCTGGCTTGCACAATACTTGACCGCGCTCAACTTCTTCACGCTTTGTACCGCGCAGAAGAACACCCACGTTATCGCCAGCCTGACCTTGATCAAGCAGCTTACGGAACATTTCAACGCCGGTACAAGTTGTCTTCAAAGTTGGCTTGATACCAACGATTTCGATTTCTTCGCCGACTTTAACGATACCGCGCTCGATACGACCGGTCACAACGGTACCGCGACCTGAGATTGAGAATACATCTTCAACTGGCATCAGGAATGCGCCGTCGATTGCACGTTCTGGTGTAGGAATGTAAGAATCCAACGCATCAGCCAAGCGCAGAATTGCTGGTTCGCCGATTTCAGATTGATCACCCTTGATCGCCAAAACTGCAGAACCCTTGATGATAGGCACATCATCGCCAGGAAAGTCGTACTTGGAAAGCAATTCACGCACTTCCATTTCAACCAGTTCCAGCAACTCTTCATCATCAACCATGTCGCACTTGTTCAGGAACACGATGATGTATGGAACGCCAACTTGACGAGCCAACAGGATGTGCTCACGAGTCTGAGGCATAGGACCGTCAGCAGCAGAACAAACCAGAATTGCGCCGTCCATTTGAGCAGCACCCGTGATCATGTTTTTAACATAGTCAGCATGGCCCGGGCAGTCAACGTGAGCATAGTGACGGTTAGCTGTTTCGTATTCAACGTGAGCTGTGTTGATCGTGATACCGCGCGCCTTTTCTTCCGGTGCTGCATCGATCTGGTCGTAAGCCTTCGCTTCGCCGCCGAACTTCTTGCACAACACCATGGTGATCGCCGCTGTCAGCGTTGTCTTACCATGATCCACGTGGCCAATCGTGCCGACGTTGACGTGGGGTTTTGTACGTTCAAATTTACTTTTTGCCATGACTTTTTCCTTAGTCAAACGTTAACAATAGCTACTTTATTTGGTGCCCATGGCGAGAATCGGACTCGCGACCTCTCCCTTACCAAGGGAGTGCTCTACCACTGAGCCACATGGGCGGGATTCATACTGGAGCGGGTGAAGGGGATCGAACCCTCGTCGTAAGTTTGGAAAACTTCTGCTCTACCATTGAGCTACACCCGCAAGCATTCCTATCAAACAACGTTGTCAAACCCGCAAACACCGCAGATTCAGACTTAATTTTGGTGGAGGGGGAAGGATTCGAACCTTCGTACTCTGAGAGGGCAGATTTACAGTCTGCTGCCTTTAACCACTCGGCCACCCCTCCAAAACTGGAGCAGCATTATTCCAATAACAGCACACCGTGTCAACTGTTTTTTGCAATACTTACTATTTTATTTGCGTTCTATACAACGCAGACTGTGCATGTGCCTGCAAACCTTCTCCAAAAGCCAGCGTTGCAGCAATTTTCCCCAGATTCTGCGCGCCCTTTTGCGACACTTGTATCAGGCTGCTGCGCTTCTGAAAGTCATACACGCCCAGCGGAGAAGAAAACCTTGCCGTACCAGAGGTAGGTAATACGTGGTTCGGGCCCGCGCAATAGTCCCCTAACGATTCAGAGGTATAGCGCCCCATAAAGATCGCGCCCGCATGTTTTAGCTTAGGCAACCATGACACAGGATCTTCCACCGACATCTCCAGATGCTCAGGGGCGATGCGGTTGCTGATCTCACAGGCCTCCTCGAGACTCGACACATGAATTAAGGCGCCACGACTCTCCAGCGCTGTTTTAATAATTTCACGTCGCGGCATCTGTTCCAGCAATCGGTCTGCGCTTCTCGCGACCGCCTTAATAAATTCCAAATCGGGCGAAATCAAAATCGCCTGCGCCAACTCATCGTGTTCCGCCTGCGAGAACAGATCCATCGCAATCCAGTCAGGATCAGTCTTACCGTCGCAAATCACCAGTATCTCCGAGGGACCTGCGATCATATCGATACCGCAGATGCCGAACACGCGACGTTTTGCCGCCGCCACATAGGCATTACCAGGACCTACAACTTTATCCACCTTGGGGATGGTTTCCGTACCATAAGCCAAAGCAGCTACCGCCTGTGCTCCGCCGATTGTAAATACGCGATCCACGCCAGCCAGGAACGCTGCCGCTAGCACCAGCTGATTCTTCACGCCATCCGGGGTCGGCACCACCATAATCAATTCAGCCACCCCGGCCACCTTGGCAGGCAGCGCGTTCATCAGCACCGAGGAAGGGTATGCCGCCTTACCGCCCGGCACATACAGGCCCACGCGATCCAGAGGAGTTACCTGCTGACCCAGCAGCGTGCCATCTTCGTCGGTATAGCTCCACGAAGGCTGAACTTGCTTTTGATGATATTCCGTGACACGAGCTGCAGCAGCCTCAAGCGCCAGACGCTGTTCGACCGGCAAGCTCTCGAATGCAGCACGCAACTCCTCTCGCGGCAATTCCATTTCGCAGGCCGTTGACAACGACAAACGGTCAAATCTGGCGGTATAGTCTAATACAGCGACATCTCCACGCACCTTCACATCCGCCAAAATGGAAGCTACCGTCGCCTCCAACTTCTCATCCGCCGCTTCTTCGAACGCCAGCAAGGTGGTCAGTTCAGAACTAAAATTTGCATCTGCACTAGATATTTGTTTGATTTTCATTGTACAAAATCCTTCTATTCAATAGCTTGCGCAAATGCATCCAACATAGGTTGAATCACATCGCGCTTGAGTTTCAGCGCAGCCTGATTGACCACCAGACGGGAAGAAATATCGCTAACATGTTCGACCGCCTTGAGATGATTGGCCTTGAGCGTACTGCCACTGCTAACCAAGTCCACGATAGCATCCGACAAACCAACCAGCGGGGCCAATTCCATCGATCCGTACAGTTTAATCAAATCGACATGAACGCCTTTGGCGGCGAAGTGTTCACGCGCCGCTTTCACATATTTGGTCGCTACACGCAGGCGCGCGCCTTGTTTGACCGCCGACTCATAATCAAAATCGTTGTGCACCGCTACCATCAGGCGGCAACGCGCAATGTTTAGATCCAATGGCTGATAAAGCCCTACCCCGCCATGTTCATTCAGCACATCCTTGCCCGCCACACCGATATCCGCCGCGCCGTATTGCACATAGGTCGGCACATCTGATGCGCGCACTATTATCAGGCGAACATCCGGACGATTCGTATCGAGTATCAACTTGCGTGAAGATTCCGGGTCTTCCAGCGCATGAATTCCCGCCGCCGCCAGCAGCGGCAGCGTTTCCTCGAAGATACGACCTTTTGATAATGCGATTGTAATCATGTTTTTCACAGTAAATGGTAAGTGGCAAGCAGGAAGTGGTGAGTGAGCAACAGGTTGCCAAGCCACTGACAACTTACCACTCCCCACTTACTATTTAATTCTTCGTATCTTCGCACCCAGCGCAGAGAGCTTCGCCTCGATGCGTTCATAACCGCGATCCAGATGGTAAATGCGATCGACCACGGTTTCACCTTGAGCGACCATCCCGGCAATCACCAGCGATGCCGATGCACGCAAGTCGGTCGCCATCACGGTAGCCCCATCCAGCGTCACGCACCCTTGTATCACGGCAGTGTTACCTTGAATTTCGATTTGTGCGCCCAGGCGCTGCAATTCCTGCACGTGCATGAAGCGATTTTCAAATATCGTTTCCACGACAATGGAGCTACCTTCGGCGATCGCATTGAGCGCCATAAATTGCGCCTGCATGTCCGTCGGAAAAGCAGGGTAAGGCGCGGTACGCAAATTAACTGCCTTGGGGCGCCACGTCATTTCCAGACGAATACGATCCCCCGACACAGCTATCGTCGCGCCCGCTTCACGCAATTTATCGAGTACGCTGTCGAGCGTATCTGCACGGGCATGGGTCAGGGTAATGCAGCCACCCGTTGCAGCCGCCGCGACAAGAAACGTGCCGCTCTCGATGCGATCCGGCATCACGCTGTAACTTGCGCCGTGCAGCTTAGCGACCCCGACGATAGTGATCTTGTCGCTCCCGGCACCTTCGATATTCGCCCCCATCGCGATCAGACAGTTGGCAAGATCCACTACCTCCGGTTCACGCGCCGCATTTTCCAGCACCGTCACACCGTCCGCGAGGACCGCCGCCATCATCAGATTTTCCGTCCCGGTTACACTAATCAGGTCGAAACAGATGCGCGCGCCATGCAGGCGTTTCGCTGTCGCATGGATATAACCGTGTTCGATGTGGATCTGGGCTCCCATCGCAATCAAACCCTTGATGTGCAGGTCCACGGGACGCGAACCGATCGCACAACCACCTGGAAGCGACACGCGCGCCTCACCGAAGCGAGTCAACAGAGGCCCCAGCACCAGGATCGCCGCACGCATGGTCTTAACCATATCGTAAGGCGCTTCCGGTTTATTCAAAGCGGCCCCGTTAAATCTGGCCTCCTGCTCGCCGGATTCAACCACCACGCCCATCTGTTGCAACAGCTTAATCATGGTCGCCACATCATGCATATCCGGCAGATTGCCCAGATGCAGCGTCTCTTGCGTCAGGATACTGGCGCACATAATGGGCAGGGCGGCGTTTTTGGCACCAGAAATACGGACTTCACCGTTGAGTCGATGCCCGCCTTCGATTACGAGTTTTTGCATAAAATTATAGTGAGCGGGGAGTAGAAAGTGGAAAGTGGGTGCTTACGACTTCCCACCTCCCACTTCCCGCTTCCTACTTCCTACTGTTCTCCCATTCTTCTGGTGTAAAAGTTTTCATCGACAGGGCATGAATTTCACCTGTCATCCGCTCACCGAGTGTTTTATAGACTAATTGCTGACGTTGTATGCGGCTTTTTCCGGCGAACTCTGCGCTCACTACGACAGCCTCAAAATGCTGCCCGTCTCCGGTTACCGTTAAATACTCTGTCACCATATTTTGCGCGATATCGATCTGTATGCTTTCGGGGGTAACCATGGCTATCCTAATTTGATTTTAAACAAAAGAATCGGTCTGCAAAACAGCAAATCGCTTAACTTTCGGACCTTGTTTTAATTCGGCAGCATCTCGGCCACACCATACAGATTGGCAAGACTCAGCAGATTAGCTGGTGGATTCGTCACTCGTAAACTGCGATTTTTAGCCTGAGCAGCTCTGAGCCAACCCAGCAACATACTGAGCGCGGCGGAATCAACCACCTCAACCTTAGCCAAATCCACTTCCATGTCAGCGCCGGATAAATGCTGCAAGCCCGCCTCATAGAGCGCGGGCACGGTCGACATCACCAGAGAACCACTCAACACGAGGCGATTACCTTCCAGATTGATCACTTGGCATCCGCCTTGCGCGTCACTGCTTCGGAATTCATACCGGACAATTTCTTGATCAGACCATCGATGCCTGATTGCTGTGCGACTTCATCAAACTGATTGCGATAACTGGTCACCAGACTGACGCCTTCGATCACGACATCAAACACCTTCCAGCCGTCATCGCCCTTCTTCATCTGATAATCCACCGCAGTCGGTTGCCCGCCGGATTTGATGATGCGACTCTTCACCGTGGTTTCTGTTTCGTCAGCGGCGACCTTCATCGGTTTTACTTCTATCGTCTGATCGCGATACTGCGTGAATGCATTGGTATAAGTACGCACCAGCATATTGCGAAACTCGGCGACTAGCGCCTTTTTCTGCTCAGGCGTTGCCTGGCGCCATGACTTTCCCACGGCCAGCTGTGTCATGCGGTTAAAATCGAAGTTAGGCAATACTTTGGCGTCGACCAGTGCCAGCACTTTTTTCTTGTTTCCCGCTTTGATATCGGGGTCTTGCTTGATAATGGTAATCACATCCTGTGCGGTATCACGGATTAATGCATCAGGGGCCACTACGTCCGCCTGCGCCACACCTGCAACCAACATTAATCCCGCAATGATATTCAACAACAACTTACTCATACTAACTCCTTGATTATTTTGAAGGCTCTGCAGCCTTGCTATACATGAATTTGCTGATCAGATCTTCCAGCACCATCGCCGATTGGGTTTGCTTGATCAATTCGCCATTCTTGAGTGTCTCTGTATCGCCACCCGGCACCAGACCGATGTATTGCTCACCCAACAAGCCCGAAGTCAGGATGTTGGCAAAGGTATCTTTAGGAAACTGGTAGCGCTTATCAACGCTCATGACCACGTCAGCTTCATAACGTTCCGTATTGAGCGAAATTGAGGTGACGCGTCCTACCAGTACACCGGCGCTTCGAATCGATGCCTTGGGTTTCAATCCGCCTATATTAGAAAAATATGCATGCACCTGATATGTCTCCGAGACGTTGTAAGTGCCCAGATTGCCGACCTTCATCGCCAGTATCACCAGCGCGGCAGCCCCTGCCACCACGAACATCCCTACCCATAAATCCAGCGTCGTTCTTTCCATCTCAAGCCCCTCTAAACATAATTGCAGTCAATACAAAGTCCAACATCAAAATGGCCAGCGATGAAGTCACCACCGTGCGCGTCGTCGCACCCGACACACCTTCTGCCGTCGGCGGTGCATCAAAGCCCTCGAACAACGCGATCACCGTTACCACCACACCGAACACCAGACTCTTGATGGCACCATTCATGATGTCTTCACGAAAATCCACTGCCGCTTGCATCTGCGACCAGAACGAGCCTTCATCCACGCCGATCTGCACCACGCCGACCAGATAACCACCGAAGATACCCACTGCACTGAACAGCGCGGCCAGGAGCGGCATGGAGATTACCCCCGCCCAAAAACGCGGCGCCACGATACGCGCAATCGGATTCACCGCCATCATTTCCATCGCGGAGATCTGCTCGGTCGCCTTCATCAGGCCAATTTCGGCGGTCATAGCCGAACCTGCGCGACTGGCAAACAACAATGCTGCCATCACCGGTCCCAGTTCACGAACCAGACCCAGCGCCACCATCACACCTAACGCCGACTCGGAACCGTAGCGCTTGAGCGTCTCGTACCCTTGCAAACCCAACACCATGCCGACAAACAACCCCGCCACGATGATAATGATCAGCGACATTACCCCGGAGGAAAATAATTCCTTAATAATCAAGTGAAAGCGGCGGAAACTATTACCCGAATACAGCAGGGTTAGAAAGAAGAAGCGCGCCGCCACGCCGATGCGCCAAACCGTATTGACGATTTGGTGTCCGATTGCTCTAATTGTGCTCTGTACAGCCATATTGTCAGGTCCGCAAATTTAAATCTTGATGATAATCAGCACCCGGGTAATGAAATGGCACAGGGCCATCCATTTCGCCATGCACAAACTGACGCACGAAATCGTTCTTGGAGGCGCGCAACTCGTCCGGCGTTCCCTCTGCCCGAATCACGCCGCCCGCCATAAAGTACACATAGTCCACAATCTTCAACGACTCCTGAATATCGTGCGTAACGATAATCGAGGTCGCGCCCAGCGCATCGTTCAGCCTACGGATCAAATCACCGATCACGGTCAGGGAAATCGGATCGAGACCTGCGAAAGGTTCGTCATACATGATCAACATGGGATCGAGCGCGACGGTGCGTGCCAGTGCAACGCGCCTGGCCATTCCACCAGACAACTCGGACGGCATCATATCTTGCGCACCGCGCAAACCCACCGCATGCAGCTTCATCATGACCAGGCTATGAATAAGATCTTCGGAAAGATCTGTGTGCTCGCGCATCTGAAACGCGACGTTGTCGTAGACCGACATATCGGTAAACAGCGCACCGAACTGAAACAACATACCCATCTTGCGGCGCATGGCGTACAGCCCCTGCCGATCCAAGTCGTGCATCACCTGACCATCCATCTTGACGTAACCCTTGGTGGGTTTTAGCGCCCCGCCGATATGGCGCAACAGTGTCGTTTTGCCGCAACCGGACAAGCCCATGATAGCAACCAACTTTCCTTTCGGAAACGTCATATTGATACCCTGCAGCACAGGGCGTTTATCATAAGTAAAGTTAAGGTCGCGAATTTCGACTAAAGCGGGCTGTGACAAATTGCAATTCCAGAGGTTGAGGCCTGCATTCTAAACGAATGCGCAGAGTATGCTCAACTATTAGCTAATCTCCACCTTGTCGCCGCGACGAATCAAACAGCACTTGCAGACTCACATCCGTCTCTTTTTCAAAGTGCGCGGCACATGACGCAAGCCATTGTTTCAAAGGATTATCCCCTTCTTCCGCCAACAGAGAACTTCGATCCAGCACAAACAGGTGCAGCAATTCGGTGGCCTTGATATGCGCCGCATCCCGCATCATCAGCCAGCCCACTCCTTCGGCCTTGCGCACGATGTCGGCACTGGTTAAGCGCTCCAATATTTGCTCCAAGGTGTAAAAGCCCAGGTGCAGCGACCGGGACAAGACAGGGATCGTCATCAGCGCGCCGTGCTGCATCGCAACCGACATCATCTGCAACACCCTTAAAGCGTCGAGCATTTTGACCACCGCAGGTAAATACGGTGTTTCTGGCGTCCGCCAGTGCGGCAAGGAGGCGGCCACCACAGCACCCAACAGTATCGTCAACCAGGAAAAATATACCCACATCAGAAAAATCGGCACACTGGCAAAAGCGCCGTACACCAGTTTGTAGGTTGGGAAATGACTGATGTAATAACCGAACACCCGATTCATGGTCTCAAACAACACCGCCGCGACGATCCCGCCAATCAGCGCGTGTTTATAGGGCACATAGCGATTAGGCACCATTCTGAACAACATCGCGAAGGCCAGCGTGGTCAGCAATACAGGTAGCGCCTTGAGCATACCGACCCCGAAAATCGGAATATGCTTGGCATAACCCAACGACAACCCGACCAGCCATGAGGTCAACGATAGACTGGCACCCACCAGCACTGGCGCCAGCGTAAGCACTGCCCAATATACGATCATGCGCTTGATCATCTTGCGCGGACGCGTCACGCGCCAAATGGTATTGAACGCGTGATCGATGGTTTGGATCATCAACATCGCGGTCACCGCCAGAAAAACAACACCCACCGCACTCAGTCTGCCTGCGCTCTCGGCGAACTGTTCGGTATAGTGAGTAATGACTTTGCCAGCCGTATTTGGCATCAGATTGTTTACCAGGTAGATTTTAATCTGGGTAGAGAAATCATCAAACACCGGAAAAGCCGAAAACATAGTCAACGCGATGGTGATGAGCGGCACCAGCGACAGCAGCGTGGTAAAAGTCAGGCTGGACGCGATCTGCGCACAGCGATCCTGTTTAAAGCGCTCAATGACAAAGCGCGAGAAAATCAGTAAGTGATTGTTTGGCATGCCTGTGTTGTATCCTTTGCGGGCATGACTTAAGCGCCGCCCCTGAAAAAAATCCGCCATTCCCTTCCCCCATCCCTCTCCCGTATTGCGGGCGAGAGTACAAACGAAACGCGATGCAAATTTCTCGTTATAATCCTGCACATGATAACCGACAAAGAAATCCTGGTGCTGTATTACAGCCAGCACGGTGCGACACAACAGATGGCGCAACTCATTGCTCGCGGAATTGAGACCGTCCCCGGCGTGCGCGCCAGAGTTCGTACCGTCCCGAAAATATCCACCGTGTGCGAGGCAACCGACCCCGTCATTCCTGACTCGGGCGCGCCCTATGTCGAGTTGCGCGACCTGGAGGAATGCATAGCTCTGGCGCTGGGCAGTCCAACGCGTTTCGGCAACATGGCCGGCGCGATGAAATATTTCTGGGATGGCACCAGCTCGCTCTGGATGAAACATGCCCTGGTGGGCAAACCCGCCGCCCTGTTCACCTCCACCAGCAGCATGCACGGCGGGCAGGAGTCCACACTGTTGTCGATGATGTTACCGCTGCTGCACCACGGCATGCTGATCACCGGCCTCCCTTATTCCGAACCGGAGCTGGCCAGCACGCAAACGGGCGGCACGCCTTATGGCGCCAGCCATGTTGCCGGACTGACCGGCAACTTACCGATTTCGGATACCGAAAAGAAATTGTGCATGGCATTAGGCCGTCGCCTGGCGAGTATCGCACTCAAACTATCAGCGTGAGTAATGCAACCGAGGCACGTCGCCTGCTGCGCGCACATCGCTACGGCGCACTTTCGACGATATCAAAAAAATTGGCCGGATTCCCCTTCGGCTCGATCACACCCTATCTGACCGACCACGACGGCAGCCTGTTGATTTACATCAGCGAACTGGCCGAACACAGCAAAAATATTGCGCACGATCCGCGCGTGAGCCTGATCACCCACAATCAAGCATCCCCTGAAATACAAATGCAGGGACGAGTGACCGTGGCGGGAAATACACAAAGAGTGGCCGATCAGCAACAACCCGCTGCACGCTATTTGCGTCACTTTCCGGAAGCTGCGGAACTGATGAAACTGGACTTTTCCTTCTACCGGATTGAACCTGTCGCCATTCGTTACATCGGCGGGGTAGGACGCATCCACTGGGTCAGCATGGAAAGTTACGAGGTGAAAAGCGCCGCAGAACTCGCCGGGTACGAAGAAAAATTACTCAGTAAAATCAACGTTAACCAACAAGGAACGGTTTGCCGACTGCTCAAGCAATGTCACGGGATAGAAACCAACAATGCTAGGATCATCGGCTTGGACTGCGACGGACTGACCGTCGTTGCCAGCGAACAAGTGCTGCGTCTGAACTTCGCCAGCACGATGACTGACCCGCTGTTATTCGAGCAGATCGATCGGCTACCCTTTGCAAAACCCAGTGCCGGCTTATAAAGATTTGCGTAAGCCGCTATTTTTATGGATAATGCCCGGCTGAATCTACAGTATGCGCACACCCGCCGCATCAAATTACCCGCAAGGAAAAGAAAATGAAAGCCGATATTCACCCAAATTACCACGAAATCACCGTAACTTGCAGCTGCGGTAACAACTTCAAGACACGCTCAGTGATGGCAAAAGACACGCTGAACATCGAAGTATGTTCCGAATGCCACCCGTTCTACACCGGCACGCAAAAGATTATGGACACAGCAGGTCGTATTGACAAGTTCCGTCAAAAATACGCTACCAAGGCTGCGGCGTAAGCACCATGTGCAAATGAACTATTTGCACATCGCTTAATCAAAAGGCAGCTTTTGCTGCCTTTTTTATTGCCAAAAATATCCCACCTGACTTAAGTTACAGGAATTGTCATGCGTTTTCTGATCGTTTGCTTACTACTTGCCCTGCTCACCGGCTGCGCACAAAACCCGGTCACCGGATCAAATGATTTCGTGATGATGTCGGAGAGTCAGGAAATCGCCATCGGCCGTCAATCCGACGTACAGGTCAAGAAACAATACCGCGTTTACGGTTCAAAACCATTGCAGGACTACGTGAACAGCGTAGGCCAACGCATCGCAAAACAAAGCCACCGCCCCGATCTGGAATATCACTTCACCGTACTGGATACGCCGGATATCAACGCCTTCGCTCTGCCAGGCGGCTATGTTTACATCACGCGCGGCATCCTAGCCTATTTGAATTCTGAAGCGGAACTCGCAGCGGTACTAGGCCATGAAATCGGCCACGTCACGGCTCGCCACGGTGTGCGCCAGCAAAGTGCAGCGCAGGCTGCCAACATCGGCCTCACCATCGCCTCCATTTTCGTTCCTGAAATCAATACGATGGGCGGCAACAATCTGAGTAATCTGGTCGGCGGCGCACTACTATCCGGTTACGGGCGCGATCACGAACTGGAGGCTGACCGTCTGGGCGCCGAATATCTGGCGCGCACCGACTACGACCCGCAAGCCATCATCACCGTCATCGGCGTGCTAAAAAATCAGGAATTGCAGGATGCGCAGATAGCCAAACAGGAAGGCCGCGAACCGCGCCACTATCACGGTGTCTTTGCCACCCATCCTGACAATGACACACGCTTGCATCAGGCGGTCGGCGAGGCGGAAAAGAACGCTAACCCCCACGCGCATTTTGCCGGACGCCGCGAATTCTTAGCCGCCACAGAGGGACTGGTGTTCAACGACAACAGCGATCAAGGCATCGTGCGGTACAACACCTTCTATCATGGCGAACTGGGCATCGCCGTGCAATTCCCGCCTAACTGGCAGGTACATAATTTGCCAACATCACTGGTTGCCGTCAGCCCGAAGGGCGAAGCTCAGATGCAGATGAAGCTGGATGAATCGCCAGCGGGTGTGCCTATCGACTATGCACGCCGCTATGCCGGCGGCAATGCGCAAATCACGACAACGAGCATAAATGGTTTACCCGCTGCTCTATTTGATCTGCCCAACGCCACTGGCGGCGTTATTTTCCATAACAAACAAGCATTTATTTTGCAAGGTATCAGCAAGACGAATCTGGGTTCTAATCGGAGAGATATCATCGACACCGTGAAGAGCTTCCACACCATTACATCGAATGAACGCCAGTGGCTCAAACCCCTTACCCTGCACGTCATCACGGCCAGAAACGGGGACAGCTATGCTGATCTGGCGAAAAACTCACCGCTGGGCGAGACGGCTGAGAGCTATCTGCGCTTGATCAACGCGAACTATCCGGACGGCGAACCGAAAGCCGGACAACAAATCAAGCTGGTCAGATAAGCCGCCACCCGCTACGATCGCACCTATGTACTACATCAAACCCACAGACCCGCATCCCATCACGCCCGCCAAGGCTGTGATGCTGGGCGCACTGTGTCTGGCCTGGCTGATGACGGGTCTGATCGGGCACGACCCGTGGAAACCCGAAGACGCCTATAGTTTTGGCGTGATTTACTCCATGCTGCAAAGCGGTGACTATCTGGTTCCCACCCTGGCCGGCGAGACATTCATGACCAATCCGCCACTTTATTACTGGACGGGAACCCTGTTTGCCAAACTGCTATCCCCCCTGCTGCCGCTGCACGATGCCGCCCGCCTCGCAAGCGGACTGTACAGTGCTCTGACGCTACTGTTCCTTGGCCTTACCGGTAGAAAATTGTACGGTGAGAATCGGGGCTGGGCAGCCGCCATCACCCTGATCGGCTGCCTCGGCATGCTGGCCCGCGCACATCAGATGATCACCGACCTGCCGCTGCTCGCCGGGATCGCCATGATGCTCTACGGTTTTTCCCATAGTCAGGAACGCCAGTTACGCGCCGGCGTCTGGATGGGGATAGGCGTTGGCATCGGCTTCATGTCCAAGGGTTTTATTTCGCCGGTGCTATTTTTGCTGATCGCGGCGCTGTTGCCCGCGTTGTTCCATAACTGGCGCCTGCGCAGTTACACCTACAGCATCGCCATCGCCCTACTTTGCGCCTTACCCTGGCTCACCCTCTGGCCGTATCTGCTGCACGAACATTCGGCCAAACTATTTTCCGACTGGGCTTGGTCGAATAACGTGGGTAACTGGCTGAAGTTTATCCGGGAAGGCCCCAACAAGGACGCCTGGTATTACCTGAAAAATTTGCCCTGGCTGGCCTGGCCCGCCCTGCCGCTGGCCGCATGGGCGGTATGGCGCGAACGCAAACGGCTAGGGCAACGCGATGACCTGCAACTACCGCTGGTGAGTTTTTTCGTGATGCTCATCATCCTGAGTCTGGTGCCCAACATCAAGGAAGTCTATGCGTTGCCCATGCTCCTGCCCATCGCGCTGCTGGCGACCTCGTCGCTTTCCATGTTGAAACGCGGGGCGGCCAACGCGCTGGACTGGTTCGGGCTGATGACCTTCGCTTTGCTGGCCATCGCCCTGTGGTGGGGGTGGGCAGGCCTGTTGCTGGACAACCACGCCAAGATCACGTTATGGCTGAAAGATTACCAACCCGGCTTTGAACCCGTATTTCAAACCACCCCGGTTATCATCGCCGTCATCGCAACCCTGTTGTGGCTGGCACTGGTATGGCGCGTGGGTCGTTCAATGCGCCGCGCCATCGTCAACTGGGCATCCGGCATCACGCTGATCTGGATACTGGCGATGACCCTTTGGCTGCCCTGGCTGGACAGCGGCAAAAGCTACCGCAGCATGGTCGTCTCGCTTAAATCTGCCATTCCGGAGAATGCCAACTGCATCGCACGCAACCGAAGCTTAGGCGACGGGCAACGCGCCATGTTGTACTACTTTGGCAACATCACGACCCAACGCGATCGGGAACGCGTCTGCGAGTTACGCCTGATTCAAGGCGATAAACTTTCCAGACCGCTGATGGATGAATCGCGCTACGAAAAAATATGGGAAGGCAGCCGCAAGGGAGATAAAAACGAACACTACCGGCTGTATCGGGAAATCAAGAAGTAGCAAGTAGCAAGTGGGAAGTGGGAAGTGGGAAGTGGGAAGTGGGAAGTGGGAATATTTTATCTTATTGATTAATATATATTTTAATCTAACAGCCTTTTAACCTGAACGCCGCGCGCGAGCGCCACTGACTGTACCGCCGCGACGACCTCCTCACCGCCTGCCATCACCTCATTTTCCAGAGGAAACCTCGCCAGCACTGCAGATGAAAACTCACTCACCGTTTTAAACTGCCCCGAAGGCTCACCGGATGCCGGACGCACCGCCTGAAAAAACCACAATCCATTACGCCGGGTAATCGCCAGCAGATAAAAATCATAACCGTGTGCGGTCACTTGTTTGTCGCGCACCTCAAAAAATATCGTTGCGGTATTTTGAACAGCCGATGAAGCGAGTTGAGCGGCAACCGCCTCAATAAACGGCTGCGCCAGATTCAACCTAGGTTCCAGCGTCAGGTGATATTGCCCCGCGCGCTCTATCACCAGCGGATTTTCCAACGGAGGCGTTTTGCCCGGACGAAAGAAAATCAAGCCCAACATGCACAAAGTAATCAGCGTCGCGGTTTCGATCATAGGTAGCCTTTAGCTCGCAGCTTGCGGAACCCCGTTGAGTTTACACTTTGCCTGCAATGATGGGAGTCTCGCACACCACATCGGCATTCTGGCCGCGATGACGCAGCGCATGGTCGATCAGCACCAGCGCCAGCATCGCCTCGGCGATCGGTGTTGCGCGTATGCCGACACAAGGATCATGGCGACCGTGCGTTTCCACCATCACAGGCTCTCCCTGACGATTGATCGAGTGGCGCGGAATGCGGATGCTGGAAGTCGGCTTGATCGCCAGATGTGCGACGATGCTCTGCCCTGTCGAAATTCCGCCCAGTATGCCGCCCGCGTGGTTGGATAAGAAACCTTGCGGCGTCATTTCGTCGCCGTGTTCGCTGCCCTTTTGCGTCACACAAGCAAAGCCGTCGCCGATCTCCACGCCCTTGGCCGCATTGATGCCCATCAGCGCATAGGCGATTTCCGCATCCAGCCTGTCATAGACCGGCTCGCCCCAGCCCACAGGGACATTTTCTGCTACCACGGTCAGTTTCGCGCCGATGGAATCACCGGATTTGCGTAACGCGTCCATGTAATCTTCCAAAGATTGAACCACCGACGGATCCGCCGAGAAGAATGGATTTTCGTTCACGCCATCCCAGCTCACAAATGGCATCTGAATATCGCCCAACTGGGAGAGATAACCGCGTATAACCACTCCGTAACGCTCCGCCAGCCACTTTTTGGCTACCGCTCCTGCCGCAACCCGCACCGCCGTCTCGCGCGCCGAAGAACGTCCGCCGCCGCGATGATCGCGAAAACCGTATTTTTGCGTGTAGGTGTAATCGGCGTGGCCGGGACGGAAAGTCTCGTGAATATTGCCGTAATCCTTGCTGCGCTGATCTTCGTTGCGAATCAGTAAGGCGATCGGCGTGCCGGTGGTCTTGCCTTCAAAAACGCCGGAAAGAATCTCCACCGTATCCGATTCGCGCCGCTGCGTAACGTGACGCGAAGTGCCGGGCTTGCGCCGATCCAGATCAAGCTGGATATCGGATTCACACAAAGCCAGTCCGGGCGGACAGCCATCCACCACACAGCCGATTGCCGCACCGTGCGACTCACCGAACGAAGTGACTGTAAAAAGGGTACCTAATGTATTTCCTGACATAACGCGATCTCGCAAAAAGAGTGCCCGCAGTTTAACATACGACCTTTCGAAAAGCCTGTTATGAAAGCGACCCTGATCGATACCCACTGCCATCTGGATGCAGCCGAATTTAGCAACAATCAGACTGAAATATTGCAAGCCGCGCAAGCGGCAGGCATCAGATCGCTCGTCATTCCCTCGGTCGAACGCGCCAATTTTGACACTGTGCAACGCCTATGCGAACAGCACCCTAACTGTTTTCCGGCATACGGCATCCACCCGATGTACACCGACAACGCAACACCTGAAGCTCTGGCAATATTGCGCGCCTATCTGCAAGATCATCGTCCCGTTGCGATCGGCGAAATCGGACTTGATTTCTTCTCTGAAAATCATCATGTTGCAAAACAGGAATATTTTTTCGTCGAACAACTGAAACTGGCGCGCGAATTCGACCTTCCTGTTCTGCTGCACACCCGGCGCGCCACCGACACCGTGCTCAAACACCTGCGGCAGATCAGGGTAAAAGGCGGCATTGCCCATGCCTTCAGCGGCAGCCGGGTGCAGGCGGAGGAATTCATCAAACTGGGTTTCAAGTTAGGCTTCGGCGGCGCTATGACCTATGATCGCGCCACCCGGATACGCGACCTTGCCGCCACCTTACCGATGACTTCCATCGTACTGGAAACCGACGCGCCTGACATCCCTCCCGCGTTTATTGCACGCGGCGAACCTAACAAACCGGAATATCTGGCCCGCATCGCCCAGACACTCGCCGAACTGCGAGGCCTGACACTGGCAGAAACAGCACGCTCAACCACTGAAAATGCATTACATGCGCTGCCGAAACTTACCCTGAGACATTGAGCGAGCCTTCTCCTCAACCCTCTCCCGTCAACGGGCGAGGGAGCAAACGAATCGCTTGCGCGACTTTTACATTTTCGCCGTTATAATCCCGCCATGAAAAACACCACTCCACCCCAATTCGAACGCACCCAGATTCTGATCAAAGATGAGGGCATCGCCAAACTGGCCGGCAAACATGTCTTCATCGCAGGCATGGGCGGTGTAGGTTCCCATTGCACCGAAGCGCTGGCACGCGCAGGTATCGGTCGCCTCACCCTGCTCGATCACGATGTGGTGGCGGTGAGCAATATCAACCGTCAGTTGCCAGCCCTATGGTCCACCGTCGGGCTATCGAAGGCCGACGTGATGAAGGCTCGCATACTGGATATCAATCCAGATTGCATCGTCACGCTGGTGCGCACTTTTTTAGGACCGGAAAACGTCCACGAACTGGTGCCGCATGACTGCGATTACATGATCGACTGCATCGACTCGATGAACTGCAAGGTTGCGCTGATCACCCACAGCGTAGCGCTGGGACTGAAGGTCGCCTCCAGCATGGGTGCGGGTAATAAGCTAGATCCGTCAAAAATACGTCTGGCGGATATCAGCGAGACCACCATCTGCCCGCTGGCACGCGAGATGCGCAAGCACCTGCGCGACGCAGGCATCAAACAGGGCATTTTGACGGTATATACCGATGAACATCCCAGACCGACACTGCCACCGCAACCCGTCGATCGCGGCCGCCCGCGTTCAGTGAATGGCACGATCAGCTATATGCCTCCACTGTTCGGCTACATGCTGGCCGGTGCGGTGATCAAGAATTTGCTGGAAGAATAGACTGATTACCGGCAACAGAAAGTGTCCTCTGCATTCGTGCACTTTCACAAGCCAGTTCAATCAACTCCATCACCAGCACTGCATCATCCGTCGACACCGGATTCGGCGCACCTGACGCAATGCAATCCCGAAAACCACTATAAAAATGGCGATAGTCACCCGGCAAGTTGGTCACGTTTGAGGTCATCGAAGATGTCTCAAGGACGCCGTTCTGAGGATCATGGCCCCAGTTTGCATCCGACGGCAATTCTCCCCGCTTGAAGGCTTCTTCCTGCCGGTCTAGTCCATACTTAGTATAGCGACCACGCTGCCCTACCACACAATAACGCGGCGTCTCGACCGCCTCGAACATGCCCGCATGCAGATTTACAACGAAAGATTGATATTGCAGTCGCACGTGAAAATAATCGACCGCCACGGCATTGGGACGCTGCACCTCCAAAGTAGCCTGAATCGAAAGCGGGCTACCAAACAATTGCACCGCCTGATCGAGCAGATGCGGCCCCAGGTCATACCACAAACCCGTACCTAGGCCGGCTTGTTCACGCCACCGAAGTCTGACTTCCGGCCTGAATCGGTCAAAACGCGATTCAAAACTCAACAACTCGCCCAACTCTCCGCTCGCCATCAATCTACTTAACGTCAGAAAATCGGCATCCCAGCGCCTATTATGAAAAACCGACAGCACCAGCCCCTTGTTTTCGGCCAGAACCTTGAGCTCACTTGCCTGTATGACACTGACAGTAAAAGGCTTGTCGACGACCACATGTTTACCTGCGAGCAGTGCCTGTTTAGCGAGTTCAAAATGGCTATGATTAGGGGTCGCGATCACAACAGCATCCACAACATCCGGCAGCGCATCCATCGTGGCGCAAACCGCGACCTGCGGATAATCAGCCAAAACCTTGGCCGGACCACTCGAAACAACGGCGACCAGCGCGATTCCCGGCACGCACGTGATCAGCGGCGCATGCAGCGTTCTGCCCGAATATCCGTAACCGATCAGCGCAACCTTAAGCATATTAAATATCCCCTATCGAACTCCACTGCGAGTAATCAGAACCTGGCCGTGTAAACAATTCCTTTACACGCATCGGTCGATTGCCATGGCTGCGGACTGTGACATACATCGTTTATTTAGCCGGGAAACGCACCGTTCTGTTAAGCGTCGGCAAACAGGAATCCCGGACGATTAGTCGCGCGGGAAACTTACGCTGAAAATAGGGCGTGTCCGCGGTTAAAACATTGTTTTCCTGCCACAGGAATTCGATCACCGCGCGTCCAATTGAATCCACATCTTGTTTTACCGTGGTCAACGCAGGGTAGAGGAACTCGCAGACATGAAGATCATCGTGTCCCACGATCGCCACATCGCGCCCCGGTTCTAATCCAAACTTCCTGAATGCGGCCATCGCACCAATCGCCAACCGGTCTGTCGCGCATATCAATGCGGTTTTATTTTCCTTCTGCCACGCCCCTGTCCCCAAAAAATTCAGCATGTGATTCATTGCGAAAGTCTCAAACTCCCAAGTTGCATCGCTATTCGCCACCGGGATCAAAAATGGCACGCTGTCGTTCTCCTGCATCGCGTCGAGATAGCCTGCAATACGTTCCGGCCCGGATGGATTAGCGACCGGCGGAGCCGCTAGGAATGCCGGGCGATGCCCGCGACTCAATAGATAGCGGGTAATCAGACCTGAACTTTGCAAGTTGTCATTCATCACAAAATGACATTCCGGTTTCAGATAGCTGTCCAGATACAGGATGCGCATCTCTTTTTCTAGGCGCTCGAGCAAGGTGACATTGTCTTCCGAGGCGATCGGGGTAAAGATAACCCCATGCACTTTCATCGCGCGAAAAGCCAGCAAAGCCGCCGCTTCCCGCGCAGCATCATTGTAAGAACATAAAATCACCACACGTAATCCAAGTCCTGCGGCTTCCTGTTCGATCACACTGAGCACTTCAGCAAAAAACGGTTCGCTGATGACAGGGATAACCACCCCGATCAGCGGTGACTTACCCTTGACCAGACTAACCGCCAACGGATCGGGGACGTAATGCAAATCGGCACAGGCCTTTTCAATACGCCGCCGGGTATCCTCCTTGATGCCCTGATTGCCGTTGAAAAATTTTGATACCGTGATTCGCGACACACCGACCAGAGTCGCAATATCCTGCATGGTGACCCTGCCGGTTGCGGTCGCATCGCTTACCCTATCCTGATTCTCTCCAGACACACCCGAACGGGGCATATCCGATACATTTTCGCGCCTGATTTTCTTCATAATACACGTGTTAACAAATTATCAACTTATGTAATTTTACATCAGATAAATATTTTTAAACAGTTTACTTGACAGCAAATTAATTACACGTGTAAAGTTCCATCCGTGGTTTGTTGCAACATTATTAATGTTTTGTTAAACGTCTATCTAGATCGAACAGAAGCCGTTCATCCAGACTGAATTTTACAAAAAATTATCACGTGTAACTTTATCGTGAGTTAAGCGACAGCAGGCCATAGCAGAATTGCCCGATACGGCAGCACTGCTTACTACTAATGAAATCAGGGGGAGTTTGAAATGATAAAAAAAATGCGCAACTCAAACAAAAATACTTTTTTACGATTGTCTTCGCTGACCGCCGTGTTGATGGCATGCAGTATGGCTCAGGCGGTCGACATGGGCGGACTGGAAATCATGGGTTATACCCGTGGCGGTTTTGCTTCCAGTGCGATCGGCATGCCCAGAGGTGGCTATACACTAGGCGGCGATATGCAGAAATATCGTCTGGGTAATGAAGGCGATGTCGGTTTTGAATTGGAAATCAAAAAGACCTTCGACCTGGGCAACGGCCTGAAGTGGAGCGTGGACTACATGCCGACGGTTTGGAATGGGGTGACCGGCACGCAACAGGGCTACGCCGAAATGACCGGGCTCGATTTCGCGCCTGAAGCGAAATTTTGGGCAGGCCAACGCCGTTTGCGTATTCAGGACGTGCATATCGTCGATAAATTCTTCATGGATTACGGACTCAACACCGGCGCCGGCGTAACCAACTATGGCTTAGGGTTTGCGAAACTGGGCGTAGGTATCTTCAACGGCAGTTCCTTCGACAACAAAAATTCCGCACAAAACAATGCCCGTCGTTTCAATGTGGATCTGTCCGAAATTCACAGCAATGAAGGCGGCGTGGTGCGCGTACTGGGCACCGTGGTCAGCGGCACTTTCGCTTACGGTCAACCCGGCTCCAGCCTCTCCTTATCTCACAATCAGTCCGACTTTCTCATCAAAGGTCTGACTAATACGTTCTTTTTACAAACGGCCAGCGGACATGCTGACATGAACGGACAGTTTCAGGGACTGGGGGACGCAACCACCGTCGCCACCAATGCAGGGATACTGGGTACCGGTCAACTGCCCGGCATGAAGAGCAACCGCATCGGCGAGTCGATCAACTGGCAAACCGGTAAATTTGGTGGGCAGGCATTGATCGCGCTGCAGAACGGCAAGATCGAAGGCGGCCCGCAAGACGGCATCAACACCCGGGATACCACGCTGGGGGGTCGCGTCTCCTACGCGATCACCAACAACTTGAAACTGCTGGCGGAAGTGGGTTCGACCGGACGCAGCATAGACGGTCAAGCCAATCAGACCTTGAACAAGTTCACTTTCGCGCCTACCCTAGCGATGGCGCCGGATTTCTGGTCACGTCCTGAAATGCGTTTCTATGTGACCCGTGCCAACTGGAATGCAGCCGCAGCAGCAGCCAACGCCACCACCTTCGGATTAAACGGCCGCACGTCAGCAACGACCGCCGGCGTACAAATCGAAGCCTGGTGGTAAGCAAAATCCAACATCACAATATTAAGGAGACATAAAAATGAACTTCAAACACCAAGCATGCTGCGTAGCGCTGACACTGATAGGCATGATCCCGGCCGCACATGCGGAATTGACCATCGCCTATATCACCAATGGCAACACCAACGAAGGCTGGACACTGATCAACGGCGGCGCTGCGGATGCCGGCAAAAAAGCTGGCGTTAAATTCATTCAGCTGGCCGCAGAGCGCGGTGAGCTGTCGAAGCAACTGGCCATCGTCGAAGACATGATCACCCGTCACGTCGACGCGATCGCGATCGCACCAGTCGACAGCGCGGGGATTGCCCCGGCGGTTAACCGCGCACTGGCAGCTGGCATCCCAGTCGTTGCCGTCGACACCGGCATTACCGGCGCTAAGATCACCAGTTATGTGGCAACCGATAACATCAAGGCCGCCAATGTGCAGGGCAACTGGGCAGTCGATCAGCTCAAGGATGGTGACAAGGTCGTTTACGTCACCGGCGATCAGGGCCAATCCACGGGTCAGGAACGCAAAAAGGGCTTTATCGACGCATTGAAAGCTAAGCGTCCCAACGTGAAAATCGTCGAAGTCTCCACCACCTGGGATCAGACTCAGGCGCAAAATGGGGTTGAGGCCGCACTGCGCTCCAATCGCGACATCAAACTGATCGCCTGCGCATGGGATGGCGGCGCACTAGGGGCTGTTGCGGCGATGAAGGGTGCAGGGATCAAACCGGGAGAAATCAAGCTGGCCGGATTTGACGGTTCACCCGGCGGTCTGGACATGATGAAAAACGGCTGGCAACAGGCCAATGCGGCGCAAATGCTGGCCAAGATCGGTCAAACTGGCGTTGAAACCGCTATTGCTGCCGCCAAAAAGCAAAAAGTCGAAGCGCGCATCGATACCGGCGCATTTCTGGTTCTGCCGTCCAATGTGGATAAATTCGCCAAAGATTCAGGCGTCGCCCAATTCATGAAAGTGAAGTAAGCCCCCCGGGATGGCCTGCGGGCCATCCCGTCACCCGGAGAAAATCATGAAAACACTCGCCAGGCAGGAATGGTACGGCGCGATGGTCGCGGTACTGGTACTGGGTATTCTGTTGTCCTTCGCTTCACCCTATTTTTTAAACACGCGAAATTTGAGCAACATCCTGGTGCAGGCCTCCGTCATCGCACTGCTGGCGGGCGGACAGACCTTCGTCATCCTCACCGGCGGCGTCGATCTGGCCGTTGGTTCGTTGACCGCACTCTCTGGCGCCGTTGCCGGTTACATGATGGTCAAACTGGGCATCGACCCTTATATGGCGATACTCGCCGCGTTCGCCATCGGCGCTGCCGTCGGTATTTTCAACGGCTATCTGGTCGCCTTTGTCGGCATTCCCTCGTTTATCGTCACGCTGGGTGGACTGACGCTGTGGCGCGGACTCGCCTTCGATGCCACCGGCGGCTTCGACATGTCCGGCCTGCCTGATCCGTTCCCGTTTATCGGCTACGGCGATCTGTTTGGCTTTTTGCCTATGCCCATCGTCATCATGGCCACGTTTTACATCGTCATGTCCTTCGTGCTGTCGAGCACAAAACTGGGGCGCTATGTCTACGCGATCGGCTCGAATGAAATGGGCGCACGCCAGGTCGGTATCAACATTCGCTGGTACAAACTCGGCGTATACGTCGTCTCAGGCCTTTGCTGCGCTTTAGCTGCCATCGTGTTGATCGGGCGCATGGATTCCTCCAGCGGCAAGATCGCACAGATGTTCGAGCTCGATGCGATTGCTGCGGTCATTCTGGGGGGCACTTCCTTGTTCGGCGGCAGAGGCAGCATCATCGGCAGCCTGCTGGGTGCGATCTTGATCACCATGATACGCAATGGTATGAATTTACTGGAAATCTCTCAGTTCAAACAAATGATGGCCATCGGCGCCGTCGTCATCATCGCCGTTTGGATCGACGTGATTCGTCGTCAACGCCTGTTGCGGAAATAGGAGATTCTCATGAGAACACCGATACTGAAAATTCGCGGCCTGACCAAACACTATGGCGGAGTCAAAGCACTGACCGAGGCAAATTTCTCACTCGCACCCGGCGAGCACGCCGCAATCGTCGGCGACAACGGCGCAGGCAAGAGCACTTTTGTGCGCCTGATCACCGGTGCCGAACAACCCAATCACGGCGAAATCAGTCTGGACGGCGAGGTGGTGAATTTCTCCTCCCCGCTGGATGCGCGCGATCAGGGCGTCGAGACCGTCTACCAGACACTGGCGCTGGCCGAAGACCTCGATGTCCCGGCCAACATTTTTCTGGGCCGAGAAATAGTCCGCTTCAATCTGGGTCCGCTGTCGATACTGAACCACAAGGCGATGCGCGAAGAATCCGTCAGCATGCTGGCGACCACCGGCGTCAAGATTCAGGACATGAGCGAAACGCTGCGCGGCATGTCAGGTGGTCAGCGCCAGTGCGTGGCGATTGCCCGCGCTGCTGGATTCGCCAAGAAACTGATCATACTGGATGAACCCACCGCCGCGCTCGGCATACAGGAGACCGCGCGTGTCGAGGAAATCATCAAGGGACTCAAGCAGCGCGGCGTGCCGCTGATCATCATCAGCCACAACCTGCGCCAGGTATTCGATCTGGTCGATCGCATCTGGGTATTCCGTCAGGGTCGCATCATCGCTTCGGTGCTCACCGCAACCAGCAATCCTGAACAGATCGTCGGACTCATCACCGGCGCGATCGATCCGGAAAAGCTGCCGGGCGCGACCGACGCGATTAAAGATATCGCACTGTTTCATTGAATACCATGAATTTTCCAAGATATGTGGTGTTCGGTGAAGCGCTGACCGATATGTTGAGACAACCGGACGGCAGTTGGATCGCGGTCCCCGGTGGCGCATGCTGGAATGTGGCGCGAGCGGGAGCCAGACTCGGCGTGCCGACGGCATTTGCAGGCTCGGTCAGCTGCGATCTGTTCGGCGAACAGTTAGCCATCGAGGGCAATGCAGCAGGTCTGGACAGCCGTTTTTTGCAACGCGTCAACGCATCCCCGCTGCTGGCGATGGTCGCCTCGCAACATCCTCCTCAATATTTTTTCATCGGTGACAACAGCGCGGATCTGCATTTCAATCCCGCGTTGCTGCCAAAAGGCTGGCGCAATGCCGTGGAGGTCGTACACTTCGGCGGCATCAGCCTGATGCGACAACCACTCTCCGGCCTGCTCATTACAGAAGCCATTGCAGCAAAGGCAGCGGGCAAACACATTGCATTCGATCCCAACTTTCGCGAGATGGCATATACGACAGATTATCCGGAAACCTTCCGCACTATCGCGTCCATCGCCAGCTATATCAAGGTGTCGGACGATGACTTGACCGGACTATTTCCCGGACTCTCGTCCATGGAAGGTCTGGTTGAACTTCGCACGCTATCGCCAGACGCCCAAATTCTGCTGACGCGCGGTGCCGAGGGCATGACGCTCTTCACAGCAAAAGAAGTAGTCGAACAATCGGCCTATAAAGTTGCGGTAATTGATACGGTCGGCTGCGGCGATGCCTCGATGGCGGGATGGATGAGCAGCTTGCTGCTGCACCCTGATGCGGGCAACTCTACCCATCTGCAAATTTCAGCGGCAGCGGCAGCGCTGGCCGCAACGAAAGCCGGTCCCTATCCGCCGATGGCTGATGAAGTGCATCAATTGCTGAAAGTCTGACCTTGAACGATCAAACCGACATCTCCGCCCCTGACGTGACCGATCTCGCCACGGGTGTGACCCGCCGCGTACTGAAAGGCGGACTACACGGCAGCATGGAGATCATCGAAGTCAACAACGGCCGCATGAAATTCTGGCTGTTGCCCGAACGCGGGATGAACATTTGGAAGGTCTGGCTCGACGACATCGAAATCGGCTGGCAATCCCCGGTGCGCGGCCCAGTCCATCCGCAGCACGTGCCGCTACACGAAGAGAGCGGACTGGGCTGGCTAGCGGGATTTGACGAACTGCTATGCCGCTGTGGCCTTGAGAGCAATGGCGCACCTGATTTCGATCAGGCCGGAAAATTAAAATATCCGCTGCATGGCAGGATTGCTAACCTGCCCGCACACAGCATTAAAACTGAGATAAATGACTCCGAAATTGGAGTACAAGGTCAGGTTGACGAGGCGCGCTTCAAAGGTCAGAAACTATCGCTTTTTTCATCTGTCAGCACCAAGCCCGGCTCCTGTGAAATTATCATACGCGACCGGGTAAGCAATCTATCGGCCTTGCCGGGTGAATTTCAGTTACTGTATCACATCAACTTCGGCCCGCCGCTATTGGAAGAAGGAGCGCGATTTTTGGCGCCAGTCAAAACACTGGTGCCGCGCACCCGGCACGCGGCTAACAGTGTCGCGCAATGGTCCGCGTTTTCTGCCCCGCAAGCCGGCTTTGAAGAGCAGGTTTATTTTATGGAACTGTTAGGCGACGAATCCGGCCTATCCCAGGTGTTGCTCAAGAATAAGGCGGGGACGATGGGTGTGAGCATACATTTTAATCTGATTCAGCTCCCCTGCTTCACACTCTGGAAAGACACGGCCGCGATGCAAGACGGCTATGTGACCGGACTTGAACCTGGAACCAACTACCCCAATCCGCGCAACCATGAACAGGCCGAGGGACGCGTGCAGAACTTGCACCCAGGCGAGATGCGGGAATTTGAGCTGCGTCTGGAGTTTCACGTCGATGCCCAAAGCATCAACCTGGCCGAGCAGAAAATTGCTCGATTTCAGCGCGCACAGCCATCACAAATACACACCACAGTACAACCGGGCTGGAGCATAGAAGGATAGACGCGTCACACGCAACCTGCGGCTAATCGCAATACTCATCATTAAAGGCACTTCATACCGGCGCAAAGGGTTTAGCAGGCAAGCTGCAAAGCAGCTGTTCGCAAAGACTACATCCAAAGTGTCGAATAATCACCACAAGATGGGACAGAATCCAAGTTTCACCCGCAAGAGAAATTAGCCATTGCCAGATTCCGTGGCCTGCCATAGACAAGCTAATGCATTAGATAGAACCACCTCGCTTAATGAAAAACTGTGCACATCCAGTTAAGCTGTGAAATTCATGCAACGTCCTCAAGCTTAAAGTCCCGATTGAGGCGTGGAAAGGCGCGCGCAAGATCAACCCTCGCGGTTGCGCATATGGTCAGCCACCTTGCTCAAGGCAATAGATAACTCCACGCGTAGCGCTTCGTCTTCGATCACATCGCTCAAGGCTTGATTCATACACATCATCCACTGATCGCGTTCAGAATTTCCAATTGAAAATGGGAAATGACGGCGACGTAAAAAAGGCTCGCCAAACTCCTGAATGAACAACTGCGGCCCACCCAACCATCCTGACAAAAACTTGAACAATTTATCATTCGCGCCAGAAAGACTAGGCGCATGCATCTTGCGTATACCGTAGGATTCCGGCAACTCATCCATCAGGTGGTAGAAGCGATCCACCAGCCTGTGGATTTTTTCAGCGCCGCCGATTCGTTGATAATGCGTCAGTACTGGAAGAGGATTGCTCATTGTTTACCACTCTCGAAAAGAAACGCCCAAGCCCATCGTCGTTTGGCGGTGATTGTAATCGATCAAACTCTCGCCGTAACCGCTGCTCATTTGCGCATGGAGCTTTGCCGCTTTACCCAATTGCACCGGCATAGACCAATCCAGCTGAACAAAACCTAAATTCTGATTCTGATTCAAATTATTACGAAGCAACATAGAAACCGCCTGCATTTTACTATCCGGCTCCCAGCGAACAACCAAATCGCCTCTGCCCATGTAATGAATAATGTCCGGATTATCGTCCTTCAACACATTTTCCGGAATACGCCACCAACCGCGCGCCAACAGCGAAGTATTACCCCACTCCCAACCGCCCTGCGCATAGACGCGATTCCAGCTGCGCGATTCGGGATTAGTGCGTCCATTCGATTGGTGCTCCACCCCCAAGTTAAGCAACTTCCACCCTGTTTCATTACCGGTGCTAAACGCGGCAATCAGCTCAGGTTCATAATTGGTTTCACGAAACGGGGACGAGTTGCGGGTATTAAACACCTGCCAGTGTGACTGTTGAGTGTAAGCGCCCCACAAACGGAGCGTTTTCAATCCCCACAGATCCAGATTCCCCTGTGTAAAAATATCAGTCTTGAAACTCAGCTGAAACTTCGATTCCAGGGCGTCCATGTCATAAGGCGTCAAGACGGCATGACCTGCGGTCGGCGTAGCGGGCTGTTTATTGACATTATTGGTTTCACGCACAATCAGATAACTCTGTCGATGCGGCTGCAAGCGATCCAGACTACTCGGATCTCGGCCGGTGCGATTATCCAGATTCCACACGCGGGTCAAATAGGAACGATCTACCGCACCCTCTTTACGTTTTTCAACAACGTCCACCGTAGCGGGAACAACAGGAGGCACAATCTGGGCAATCTGCGCCGCAGAGCCCAGGACGCCATCAAAACATTTCAATCGCTCAGCATTATTGTCAGGAAAGTTTTTTGCGCATAACGCGAAAGTGCCATTATCTGCATGAGCCATACCAGCACTCAACAGCGCAACAAAGAACCACAAACCATTGATTTTATTATTTTTTACCATAGACCTACTCAGTTAATCTAAAATTCGCCAAAATCCGGTAATGCGCCTGACCATGCTCTTGCACAGACTGCAACAAAACAAACTCCTGCACCCGCCAATAAACAGGCGGCATCGGTGGGAAGGTATCATCACGCCAGTGTACATTGCGCATCAGGGTGACGTGCGGCTTGTATAACCTACGCTCAAATTCAAAATGATGCCGGACTAAATGCCGCTCCAATTCGCTCACCAGAAAAGACAATTGAACAGGGACGACACTAGGCGCACCATACAAAATATGGTTGTGTCCCCAGTAGCGCGCCACATCAAAGCACAGCTCAAAACTTTGTGCCACAACTTCCTCCACAGCCAGTTTTAAGGCTTCCAGACGAGCCGCATCGACCGCGCCCAAAAATACCAGCGTCGTATGTAAAGTCTGCGGGCTCATTGCTCGCCCGCTGCACCGCAATGGCCAGTCGGACAAATAACGCCGCACGGCCTCGTCGGGCCAGAGCGCAAAAAAGAGACGCATAGGGTTGTTGGGCGTGTTCATCTTGTACCAATATTGTATCCGCAATCAGCTCATGGTCGAGCAGCGCCCCGCAATCAGGTAAAATAGCGGCTGGATAAATTTAAGGCAACCCCTAAATACATTAGCGGCTGCCGCAAGGAACATCATGACCGTGCGTTTGCGTGAAATCCCCTACAACTACACCTCGTTTTCCGACCGCGAAATTGTCTTGCGCCTATTAGGCAGCGAGGCATGGGACATCATCAACACACTCCGCGCTGAACGCCGCACCGGCCGCTCCGCGCAAATGCTGTATGAGGTGCTGGGCGACATCTGGGTGGTCACTCGCAACCCGTACTTGCAAGATGACTTACTGGGCAACGCCCGTCGACGTGCGGCACTGATAGAGGCCTTGCATCACCGGCTCAATGCGATAGACGCACGCCGTCAGGACAACCCTTCCGTTAAGCGCCTGCTGGAACTGGCACGCGATGCGGTGAATGGTTTTGCCGCGGAATTTGAACACACCCTGCAAATGAGAAAACGCGCCCTGCGGGAACTCTCACGCATCACCCGGAAAGACAACATTCAGTTCGATGGCTTAGCGCGCGTCTCTCATGTGACCGATGCGACTGACTGGCGCGTGGAGTACCCTTTTGTGGTGCTGCACCCGGATACTGAAGAAGAGATCGCCGCACTGGTGCGCACCTGTATTGAACTCAAGCTGACCATCGTGCCGCGCGGTGGCGGCACAGGCTACACCGGTGGCGCGGTGATACTGGACAAATTCTCAGCGGTCATCAATACAGAGAAGCTGGATACGATTTCAGCGATTGAATCCACGGTGTTACCGGGATTGAACACGCCTTATGCCACCATTCACTGCGGCGCGGGCGTAGTAACGCGTCGAGTGATGGAAGCTGCGGAAAATAACGGTCTGGTGTTCGCTGTCGACCCGACGTCTGCCGATGCCTCGTGTATCGGCGGCAACGTGTCCATGAACGCCGGCGGCAAAAAAGCCGTGCTCTGGGGCACGGCGCTGGACAATCTGGCGTCCTGGCGCATGGTCACGCCCGACGGACTGTGGATGTTCGTTGAGCGACTGAATCACAACTTGGGCAAAATCCACGATGCCGCTGCCGCCAGTTTCCGCATCAGCCGTTTCGAAGCCGATGGCAAGACGGCGCATGGCGCACCCGAGATTTTAACCATCCCCGGCAACGCGTTCAGAAAAGCGGGGCTCGGCAAGGATGTCACCGACAAATTCCTCTCCGGCTTGCCCGGTATACAAAAGGAAGGTTGCGACGGCCTCATCACCTCTGCACGCTTTATCCTGCACCGCGCACACACGCATACGCGCACCGTCTGTCTGGAATTTTTCGGCCAGGTGAGAGAAGCCGTCCCTGCGATCGTCGAAATCACCAATTACTTCAGTCATAAGTCGGAAGACGTAAGTGGCAAGTTAAATACCAAAGCCACTTTTCTGGCCGGTCTTGAACATTTGGATGAACGTTATCTCAAGGCGGTCGGCTACGCCACCAAATCCCGTCGCGGCACACGCCCCAAAATGGTGTTGATCGCCGATGTGGTGAGTGATGACGCGGATGCAGCTGCCGCTGCCGCCTCGGAAATCGTCAGATTAGCCAATCTTCGCCACGGCGAAGGATTTATTGCCGTATCCGCCGAGGCACGTAAAAAATTCTGGCTGGACCGCGCCCGCACGGCGGCGATTGCCAAACACACCAACGCCTTCAAAATCAATGAAGACGTGGTGATTCCGCTGCCGCGCATGGGCGACTACTGCGACGGCATCGAACGCATTAACATCGAATTATCTTTGTTCAATAAAATCAAATTATTGGATGAACTCGATACTTTTTTCAGCGGTGAATTACCGCTCTACTATCAGGACGACAAGCAACTGGGCGACGCTGAACTGCTGGGCAATCGCGCAACCGAAGCCAAACAGTTACTCACTGAGGTGCGCACGCGCTGGGAATGGCTGCAGAAGAATCTTGATAAACCTAGTTCTGAGTTGGAAGACGTGAGTCCCGAGTCAAACCCAACTCACAACTTACGTCTTGCTTCTCATGGCTCGACTGTTTTCGAATCCTTGCAGAACCACACGCTGCGCGCCTCATGGAAGCTGGAACTGCGCGAGAAGTTGCGCCACATTTTCAGCGGCAGCACCTATCAACCGATTCTGGAAGCCTGCACCGCGACTCATCAACGCGTGCTGAAAAGCCGGGTGTTTGTCGCCCTCCACATGCACGCGGGCGACGGCAACGTACACACAAATATTCCTGTTAATTCAGATAATTACGAGATGTTGCAACAAGCTTATGCAGCGGTGGATCGCATCATGTATCTGGCCAAAGACCTGGGCGGCGTGATTTCCGGCGAACACGGCATCGGCATCACCAAGTTCGACTATCTGGATGAAAAGGAAATCGCCCCGTTCATCGCCTATAAGCAAAGAGTCGACCCGGAAGGCCGTTTCAACAAGGGCAAACTGTTGCCCGGCAGCAATTTGGAGCGAGCTTACACGCCCAGTTTTAATCTAATGGAGCTGGAGAGTCTGATCCTGGAGAAGAGCGAACTGGGCGGAATTGCCGATTCGATCAAGGACTGCCTGCGTTGCGGAAAATGCAAACCGGTCTGCACCACCCATGTACCGCGCGCCAATCTGCTGTATTCGCCTCGCAACAAGATACTGGCCACCTCCTTGCTGATTGAAGCGTTCCTGTATGAAGAACAAACACGACGCGGCATTTCCATCCAGCATTTCGACGAATTCAACGATGTCGCCGATCACTGCACCGTCTGCCATAAATGCTTGAACCCGTGTCCGGTGAACATTGATTTCGGCGACGTTTCGATGGCGATGCGTAATTTCCTGCGCAAACAGGGCAAGAAAAAATTCAACCCGATTGCCGCAACCTCGATGCTGTTTTTAAATACCACGGATCCGCTCACCATCGGCCTGATGCGCAAAGTGATGATAGAGTGGTCGTACAAGGCACAGCGCATGGGACACGCCATCGGCAAACAGCTAGGACTCTTCAAGAAGCAGGTATCTCATCCGCCCTCCTCTGTCGGCAAACCGACCATACAGTCGCGCGTGATTCATTTCATCAATAAACCGATGCCGGGCAACCTGCCCAAAAAGACCTCGCGCGCGCTGCTCGACATCGAAGACAACAGCGTGATTCCGATTATCCGAAATCCACGCCGCGTCAGCGAAGAGTCTGAGGCCGTGTTCTACTTCCCGGGTTGCGGTTCCGAGCGATTGTTCGGCCAGGTAGGACTGGCCACGCAAGCGATGCTGTACGAAACCGGCGCGATTACCGTATTGCCGCCCGGCTATCTGTGCTGCGGTTATCCGCAAAATGCATCCGGCCAGGGCGATAAAGCCAGCCAGATCACCACCGACAATCGCGTACTGTTCCATCGCGTCGCTAACACTCTGAATTATCTAAATATTAAGACAGTGATCGTATCCTGTGGCACCTGCATGGATCAATTGCAAAAATACCAGTTCGACAAGATTTTCCCCGGTTGCCGACTGCTGGATATCCACGAATATCTGTTGGAGAAAAACGTCAAACTGGCCGGCGTAGAAGGCACACGTTACATGTACCATGAACCTTGCCACTCGCCGATGAAAACGCATCAATCGAAAACGGTGGTGAATGAGCTGATGGGAATGAATGTCCCTATCAACGAGCGCTGCTGCGGAGAATCCGGCACCTTTGGTGTGGCCCAGCCGCACATCGCCACCCAAGTCCGCTTCCGCAAGGAAGAGGAGATGAGAAAAGGCGCAGGGGGATTGCGCGCGGATGGCTTTACCGGCGAAATCAAGATCCTCACCTCGTGCCCTGCCTGTCAACAGGGTCTATCGCGCTACAACGAGGACAGCGGCACTACCGCTGATTACATCGTGGTGGAAATGGCCAAACATCTGCTGGGTGAAAACTGGCTACCGGATTTCGTTGCAAAAGCCAACAACGGCGGAATCGAGCGAGTACTTTTATAGGTTTAAGATGGGCAGAAAGCTGGTACGATAACAAACTCTAAACTTCGAACTTCGAACGCTGAATACATGCTCACGCTGCCACTTGACCCCACCAGCTCGCTTGCCCGCCCGGCCTTCAGGGATGAGGCAAGTTGCGCTCACTGGTTAGGCCAACTGCAACTGACTAATTTGCAACTGGCGCACAATCAATTGCTAATACAGCTCAACGAGTTCAACAGCTACCCGATGCGGGGGTTGGAACGTTTTAATACGCTGGAAGTGCTGCGCGAGACACTCTGCCATGTTCAGGATGACTTCTCGAAAAAACTGATTGCGAAGCCCTTGCCGCTGAATGAAAACGAACTGCTTATTTTTCAGACTATCGTACAACTATGGCAATCGCTGGTGTTGGGTTATCGGCGTTGCCTGCAAGCCTACATAGACGGCGAACGCGCCTTATCCAAATACGGTGCCATACTTTGCCAGCGTTGCCTGATCTTCAGCGGAAAAGAAATTCTCGAACACCTGCGCACGGGTTACGAATTTGCACCAAAGCTCTGGCTCCAGTTACATGAACTGTACGCTTACGCCGAACTCAATTCCTTACATGAAGTTGATGTGGTCGATCAAAACGCCCCGCAAACTCAAAGCAGTTGCGTCAACAGCTATGTCAAAACACTGCTTGCCTGTTATGCCCATCCGGCTCAGCTGACCCGCTGGCAATTACAACACTTAGATCGCTGGCTCACACTGTGGAGTAATACCGTCACCATCGTGCCCACCTACCAGATTGGCGACGATGAAGCCCATACGCTCGCCGTAGACCTGTCCAGCACGATGGGTTTACAACCGATCGATGAGCTGTACCATCACGACACCATGCGTTATCTGGTGATGGCGCCACTGGAAAAACTATTACGTGTAAAAACTACCTTGCTTCAACAAGGAGAGACTCCGCAACAACTGGATTTAGGCGACCATTACGACAGCCAGGCTTGCATAGAGTTGCTCAATTTCTTGCATCAGAGCTGGTGTGAAAACATGCGCAAGAACCGGGACGCAAGAAAACCCATCGCCCGAAATGCCGATCTTTGTTATAAACCTGAGGGGATTTACGCGCATTTATCTAGGAAACCTTTTAAGCCGCGCGAAGGCTATATGCAAGTTCGCGCCGCCGTTGCGCTGTCCAGTAGTGAACTACAGGAAGCGCACAACAAAGAGCTGGTTGAAATGGGTTACCCGCTGGAAAACTGGCAAATGGAAAATGAAAGCGTCATGGGCGCGCGCCTGAGCCGGGTAGACAAGATAGGTGGGCGATTTAATTACAGGCAATTAATCGGACTGCGCCCGAGCGATGCGCAATCCTTCATCCTGGGCACGACAGCCTGGGCGAATGTCTCACAAACCGGCCGTTTGCAAATAGGGATTAAATATCTGCCGGGACGCCCCGCAGCGGTCAGTGTAAGAACCTCAGACTTGAGCCCGAATTCGCCTGAGATAAACGCACCTGCGTTTCTATTACCCGACTTGCCTATGCTTAAAATTCGCGCCAGCCTGGTCATTCCGCGTGACTGGTTTCAGGCTGACCGTCTGATAGAACTATTCTACTTGGATGGAAAAAAATGCTATATCCGACTCGATTTCAGCATCGAACGCGGACCGGATTATGAACGCGTAAGCTTCACGCCGGTGTAAACACACAACTTATTGATTATCAATATTTTTTATACGATATGTCCGGCTTACTGAGCAACAGTGAAGGGTAAACTCTAGCCTCAAGCCTCAAGTCGACTAGCCGGAAAAACCAGCGCGAAAGTGCTGCCCCGCCCATCTTCACTGAGTATGTCCAGTTTGGCTTGATGGCGCTGCGCGATGCAATTGACGATCGCCAATCCCAGCCCCGTGCCACCCGTTTCGCGTGAACGGCTGCGATCTACCCGATAGAAACGTTCAGTCAGCCTAGGTATATGCTGCGCTTCGATGCCGATACCGCTGTCCTGCACCGAGAACACCGCATGCCCGTCCCGCTCAGTCCAACACAACCTAATCGTGCCGCCTTCCGGCGTGTAACGCACGGCATTGCTCACCAAGTTGCCGAACGCACTACGCAACTCATCGTAATTACCCGACATCAGTGCCGGGCCTGACATATCCAGACTGTGTTGATGCCGGCCTGCGCTCAACATCTTACCATCCTGATAAACCGCTTGGAGCAGTTCAGCCATATCGATTGACTCAGCACGCAACGGACTCTGCTCATTTTCGAGGCGTGAGAGCGTCAACAGATCAGCGACCAGGCTGTCCATACGTTTTGTTTGATCCGCCATCAGGTCGAGCGCACGGCGTATCTTGTCATGAGACAGATCCGGCATATCCTGTAAGTTCTCGACAAACCCATTCACTACCGTCAGCGGCGTACGCAATTCATGCGACACATTCGCCACGAAATCACGGCGTATCGTCTCGACCCGCTCCCACTGGGTGACATCGCGACTGATCAGCAAGTGCTTGTCGACACCATAAGCGACCAGTTTGACCGACAAAATCATATCATCGTGACGCGCCGGCTTCATCACCAACGGCTCGGTGTAATTGGCCGCATGCAAATAATCGATAAACTCTGGCTGGCGCACCAGATAGGTGATGTCCTGCATGATGTCGCGTTTGGCATTGATGCCAAAATGATGTTCGGCGAGCGGATTGCACCACTCGATGCGATTCCCGCCATTAAGACTCACCACGCCCTCGGGGAAAGCAGCAGTGGCTTGCTCGATATTCAACAATTCGGTCGCCAGATCCTGCTTGGTCTGTTTATGCCGTTTGACCATCTTATACAACCGCGAATACACCTCACCCCAAATCCCTTCTGCCTCAGGAATCGTTTCTATTTTTGGCGTTTTGAGCCATTCAGTCAAGCTGTACAATTGGCGCGCGTGACCCACCATCGTCACCAGCAACACCAGCAACACGAATAACAACGCAGCAACCGCCGAGAAGATGCTCCACAACAGCAGCGCCATCAGTGCGCTGAAAATGACAGGCATCGTGATTCGAATCCAGAATTCCTGCAAAATTCATCCCCCCGATCAAAACGTAAAAATATTCAAATAGTGTTCTACAACTATAAATTTATAGAGAAACGATAACCGCTACCGCGCACCGTCTGTATCAAATTATCTAACCCTGAGGCCTCCAGCGAGGCTCGCAGACGACGGATATGCACATCCACCGTGCGTTCCTCGACAAACACCTGGGTACCCCAAACCTGATCTAACAATTGCGTGCGACTATACACCCGCTCGACATGGGTCATAAAGAAATGCAGCAAACGAAATTCCGTCGGACCCAGTTCAATAGACATCCCCTTCGCCGTCACGCGATGAGAAGTCGGAGACAGCTCCAGACCACCGATGGAGACCGTATCATCCGACAAAGTCGGCAACTGACGACGCATCACCGCACGGATTCTCGCCATCAACTCACGCGGCGAAAACGGCTTGGTGATGTAATCATCTGCACCGGATTCCAAGCCCAGCACCTTATCGCGTTCGTCCCCGCGTGCGGTCAGCATGATAATCGGAATATCTTTGGTGCGCGCCTCGCTGCGCAACTGACGGGCCAGCACCACTCCGCTGGTTCCGGGCAACATCCAGTCCAGCAAAATCATATCCGGCGCATGATCACGTATCTGTTCCCAGGCTTGCTCTGCATCGTCCGCCCTCAAGGCTTCAAAGCCGGCCTGAGTCACATTGAATACCAGCAGCTCCTGTATCGCAGGCTCATCTTCCACAATCAAAATTTTCGCGCTCATCATCACTCCTTCGGTTGAGGATGCCAGAGTATGAACAATTTGTGACAGTAGTATGACAAGAATCAGGTTTTCGCGTGATTGGAAGGATGCGGATGATCCGCCACATGCCCGGTATGACTCGCCGCCAGGTGATGCAAGTGCGCGTGTTCCGGTTCCTGCGGCAACGCCCCCGCCACTATGTTCGGCAGAAGGGATCCGGCAACCATGCCGATTGCACTGGCGATGAGTCCTGCAAACTGAGCCGGAAAGAAGGGATCATCGGGGCCGAAAATCAGTATCGCGATCCACACCGACAGGCCGCAGAAGATCGCCGACAACGCGCCTTGCGTGGTGGAACGCTTCCAGAACACCCCGGCTAACAAGGGGATAAAGGCCGCGACCAGCGTGATCTGATAGGCATTTTCGACCATCTTAAAGATACTGGCCTTCGAGTTCATCGCGTAAAACGTAACCAGCACCGTGAACACTACCGTCACTGCGCGCATCATATGCAGCAACTGACGGTCGCTTACCCTGTGACCTACCATGGGTTTGAGGATGTTTTCACTAAAGGTCACCGACGGCGCCAGCAGGGTCGCCGATGCACAACTCTTGATGGCCGAGAGCAGCGCACCGAAGAACATCACCTGAGCGAACAGCGGCGCATGGTTCATCACCAGCGTGGGCAGAATCAACTGCGGATCGGTGTCGATCAGACCTGCCACCATCGCGGGGTCGATCATCGTCGCCGAATAGGCCAGGAACATCGGCACGAAGGCGAACACGAAATACAAAGAGCCGCCCAGCACCGCACCCCAGATGGCGATCTTGACAGTTTTGGAAGACTGCACACGCTGAAACACGTCCTGCTGCGGGATCGAGCCGAACATCATGGTCATCCAGGCGGCAGTAAAACCAATGATTTCCTTCAAATCCGGTTTCGGCCAGAAATCAAATTTTCCCGCCTGTATCGCATGATCGACCACCACACCTACACCGCCCACCTGACCGCTGATCTCGTGACCGATAAACAGCATGCCGACCACGATGATGATCATCTGCAAAAAGTCAGTCACCGCCACCGCCCACATCCCGCCGAAAAATGTGTAGATCAAAATTGTGCTGGAACCTATCCACATCCCGGCCAGACGGCTGATTTCCCCGCCCGACACCACGTTGAACACCAATCCTAGCGCGGTGATCTGCGCGCCCACCCAGCCCAGATAGGATACGACTATCGCCAGCGTAGTCAGCACTTCAACCTTACGGCCAAACTTTTTCTTGTAAAAATCACCGATGGTCAGTAGATTCATCTTGTACAAGGGCGCAGCGAAAAACAAACCCACTAAAATCAGACACATGGAAGCACCAAACGGATCCGCCACCACGCCGTGTAGCCCTTCCTTGAGGAAAGTCGCGGGGATGCCCAATACCGTTTCCGAACCGAACCAGGTGGCAAACACCGTCGCGGTCACCATATAAAATGGCAAACCGCGTCCTGCGATGGCGAAGTCTTTGGTGTTATGCACGCGCGTCGCGGCATATAGGCCGATGCCGACAGAGACGATCCAGTACGCGATGACAAACCAGAGCAACATGATGGTAAGTGGAAAGTTGTTAGTTGGAAGTGGTGCGGATTTTAACCTGAATCTTTCAGCCGCTTGCAAAGCAGATCACTATTTTTCCATGCAGCTTATGCGTGCCGCCATTGGCACTTATGCCTTCAAATATTTTTTAGCACACCAGATGCTGACCGTTGCTCCGGTCTGCAATCGAGACAAACCAGCCCGTGGTAAACGCAAGAATATGACGTTCTTTACGGAATGCGAGGTTGATAAACCGGAAAACCGGGGAAAACCGGGAAAACCGGGGACAGACCACGGTTTTCCAAGTCCTATTCTTTTTAAAAACCGTGGTCTGTCCCCTATTCTTTTGTGTCCCCTATTCTTTTGATGAAAACCGTGGTCTGTCCCCTATTCTTCCTTTACACATGTCCCCTATTCTTTACAATCCGCCAACTGCGTTTTTTAGGTTTATAGCATCACCCCCTCGAAATGGGGAGTAGGACCAACGAAAAAGGCCACCTTGTTGATGGCCTTTTTCTATTCATTACCCCGCCATTAAGCGAGGCACGAACTGACTACAGACTTTCTGCGTGACCAGCCAGATACTCAGCGACACCTTCTGTGGACGCCTTCATACCCGCTTTGCCCTTGCTCCAACCTGCCGGGCAAACTTCACCGTGCTCTTCGAAGAATTGCAGCGCGTCAACCATACGCAGCATTTCATCGATATCACGACCCAGTGGCAACATATTAACCACCTGATGCATCACCACGCCGGTCTTGTCGATCAGGAACGAACCGCGCAACGCAACGCCCGCACCTTCAAGTTCAACATCGTAAGCCTTGCAGATTTCATGCTTGATGTCAGCGACCAGAGGGTAACCTACCTGGCCGATACCACCCTTATTAACTGGCGTATTTTTCCAAGCCAGATGGGTGAATTGTGAATCGATAGAAACGCCAATAACCTCAACCCCACGGCTCTTGAAGTCTGCAAGACGGTGATCAAAAGCGATCAGCTCGGATGGACAAACAAATGTAAAATCAAGAGGATAGAAAAACACCACCGCAGCCTTACCTGCGATATAGCTCTTCAGATTGAACGATTCGTTCATTTCGTTATTGCCCATGACGGCAACTGCGGTAAAGTCGGGTGCTGCCTTGCCTACGAGAACTGCCATGTTTTATCTCCTAATGGTTATTGATGTGTTTTATTGTGCAGCCAAAATGTATTGCATGGCGCAATTTAGGTCATTCGACCCGTCGCGTCAACCTCATTCACCATGCGTTTTAGAAAATCTCATTGCAGGCCGCGCGCATTCCGTAGTATTTTAGTAGGAATAGCGCTTTTTGTGCAACCACAATTCACCATACTCGTTAATATTTTCCGAGATTGGACTTGCAGATATATTAGATCATGCTAATGTATCTAGCTTATTTATTCAAAGGAGTAGAGATGTTTGCAAACACCATCAAAGAAATTGACGCCATTGAACTCAATCAGTGGATCGGTGACAGCGAACACAAACTGCGCGTGCTGGATGTACGCCAGATGCAGGAAATCGCCACCGGCACCGTACCCCGTGCTGAAGCGCTGCCGCTGCACATTCTGCCGATGAAGTTCAGCGAACTCTCGACCGATGAAAAACTGGTCATCGTATGCCGCAGCGGTGCACGTTCGGCACAAGCTTGCCTGTTCCTGCAACAGCAAGGATACTCAAATGTATACAACCTGCGCGGCGGCATGATGGGTTGGATGCAAAGCGGTCTGCCGGCACACCCGCTAAGCTGAGCCGATCAAATCGACTGAATCAACGATGCTCTAAGTACCGCTTTCCGCGATAGGCTCTCTACTGTCGAACTGAATGCGGTGCAATTGGGCATACACACCGCCTTTTGCCAGCAATTCCCGGTGCGTACCCATCTCGGCGATTTCACCCTTTTGCAGCACGACGATACGGTCAGCTTTCTCGATGGTGGACAGGCGATGAGCAATCACTAAAGTGGTGCGGCCTTGCATCAGCGTTTCCAGCGCCGCCTGCACATGGCGTTCAGACTCGGAATCCAGCGCAGAAGTCGCCTCATCTAGGATCAGCACCGGCGCATCCTTGAGAATGGCTCGTGCAATGGCGATACGCTGACGCTGCCCACCGGATAGTTTAACGCCCCGCTCGCCCACCAGCGTATTGAGCCCTTCCGGCCACTCACGGATAAACTCCATCGCGTGAGCCGCCGTGGCAGCGGCGATGATTTCATCATCGGATACTACCCTCATCTGTCCGTAAGCAATATTGGCCGACAAGGTGTCATTGAACAACACCACTTCCTGACTGACCAGAGCAATATTGGCGCGCAAACTGGCGAGTGTCAGATCGTTTAGGTCATGTCCATCCAACGTAATCCGACCACTGGAAGGTAGATAGAAACGCGGCACAAGATTGGCAAGCGTACTTTTGCCACTGCCCGACGCCCCCACCAACGCCACCGACTGTCCTGCGGGGATATCGAGACAAATATCGCGCAAGGCCATGCGTGTAGCACTCGCATCTTCATCGCCTTGATAGGCAAAGTTCAGTTGCTCAAAACACAACTGTCCGGTAACGCGGTCGACAACGATGGTACCGGCATCTTGTTCACTTTGCGTGTCAATCAACTCAAATACGCTCTCTGCCGCCGCCAGCCCCCGCTGCATATGCTCGCTGACACTGGTGAGGCGCTTTATCGGCGCAGTCAGCATCAACATGGCAGCGACAAAGGACAAGAAACCGCCTACTGAAGTCGCATCAGCTTTAGCCTGCGCCGTGGCGAGATAAACAATGACAGCCAACGCGACCGCTGCGACCAACTGCACCAGTGGAACATTGGCGGCAGCGGCTGAGGCCTGCTTCATGGCATGGCGACGCATCCAATTGGTTTCGTTGGTAAAACGTGTTTCCTCATAATGCTGTCCGCCAAACAGCTTGACCACTTTGTGCGCACCGACACTTTCCTCGATAACCTGAGTCACATTGCCCATCGCGCGTTGTGAGTCTCGACTGGAGTTGCGCAAACGACGATTGATCGTATAGATCACGATAGCCACAACAGGGGCTACGACAAACGATAACAGCGTCAGTTTCCAGTTGAGATAAAACAGCCAGCCCAACAAACCCGCGATGATGATGGAATCGCGGATAGTCACTGTCACCACGTTGGTGGCTGCGGCGGTCACTTGAGTGACATCGAAAGTGAGTTTGGAAATCAAATTCCCGGTTGCATGGTTATCGTAATAGTGCGTCGGCAAGGTCAATAATTTACGAAACATCGCGCCACGTAAATCCATCACAATTTTATTGCCTACCCAACTGATCGCGTAACTGGCAACAAATCCTGAGATCCCGCGCACAAGAAAAATCAGGATGATAATAAGCGGTGCCCAACGAATGACAAAGTCATCCTTCTGTACAAAAGTCCCGTCTAGCAGTGGTTTGAGCAGCGCGGGCAATAGCGGCTCGGTCGCGGCAGAAATGGCCGTGCCCGCAATGGACGCTGCAAACACACGCCAATAAGGTTTAACTGAGGACAGCAGGCGTAAATAGAGCTGAGTATTGGATAAATTCATAGGGCTCACTTTATCAGAAAAGAGAGCCTTCCGGCGTATCTGAGTGCCAAACCAACGCTAGAGATCGATACCCGGTTGCGCGCGGACACCTGCGCGGAAGGCATGCTTAATGTCGGCAATGTCACTGACCGTGTCGGCCAGTTCGAGCAAACAGGAAGGTGCTGCGCGCCCAGTCACCACCACGTGTTGCATAGAGGGGCGCGCGGCCAGATCGGCACACACCTGCGTTTCATCCAGATAACCATAGTTGAGCAGATAGGTCAACTCATCGAGCACAACCAGATGCAGCGAGGCGTCCTTCAACAAATCTTGCGCGACTTCCCATCCGCGTTTTGCGCTTGCGATATCCGCCTCGCGATTCTGCGTATCCCAGGTAAAGCCATCCCCCAGCACATGCCATTGCACGCCGGGTTGCTGACCTAAGAACAGCTCTTCACCGGTATCCCTGCGGCTCTTGAGAAATTGCGCCACACCGATCTGATGTCCGTAGCCCAAGCTACGCGCCACCATACCGAATGCAGAACTAGATTTACCCTTGCCATTGCCGGTTAAGACCAGCAACAAGCCCTTGTCCTGATCGGCTTGAGCGATTGCTGCATCGACCACGGCCTTTTTACGGGCCATCCGGCTACGGTGCTGTTCATCAGGCATGTGTAATTTTCCCTGCGCGCTGCGCGACCAAGGCATAAAGCAAAACCGCTGGAATCAGATACACCAAAGCACTGGTCAAATACGGGACAAAATCCTGCACGATGCTGACGGAATAATGAGCGAAGCCCATATCCGCATAGTAGCCTGAAAACAGGTAAAACGAATAATTTGAAATGATGAATGCAATACTAACAGCGCCGAAGGCAATCCCTGAGAACAAAGCCAGACTTTGCAGACTGTCCTGATGACGGGTTGCATAGTGACGACCCGCCACCCACAGCGCCGCATAGGTCGGGATCAAGAATCCGTAGGCCGGTGAAATACACCAGTCGCTCACCCCCGCATAATTCACAGCGAAGTAATCAGTCCCGCCTGCCACCAGCAGCAAGAGCGGGAATGCAGCGGTGGGCAACAAAAATCCGGCCAGCAGGAAGACCGCCAGCGAAGCATCGGGTAGATGCGTCATAGAATCGAAATGGTGAGTGCGGGTGGATGCCATTAGGGCGACCAGTGCGACGAAAACTGCAATTTTTTGGAACCGGATGTTATTCATGACATCTCCTGAAGGTGAGTAGCCGCGCAATCATACCAAACTGCGCAGCGTGCGGCGATAAGAAGTGAAACTGTGTTACGTTACTGCTGATAAGTCAAACCGACGAACAGTGTACGGCCCAAAGTATTGTAGCTATAGGCTTCCGAATAATTGCGATTAAACAAATTATCCACGCGTGCCGAGACATGCAGATTTTTTTCGATCTGATAGCGCGAGGTCAGATTGAACAACTCGTAGCCATGCAGCGTGACCGGCGCAGATGGAAAGGCATTGTAATTAACATCCTGACGCGAACCACTGTAACGAACTTCCGCCCCCATGTTCCAGTCCTTGAAATCATGCGATGCGGCAATGCTGCCGAACTGTTTAGCACGACGTTGCAGCACCGCGCCAGTGGACGCATCGCGCGGATTCTGAAATGACATACTCGCTCTCAAGTGCTTATTGCCAAAATCACCCGTATAGCTCAATTCCTGACCTGTAATTTTCGCCTGATTGATATTGATCATGCTTGATCCGGCCGCATTGCTGCTAATCAAATCGTTTATTCTGTTTTCAAAATAGACCGCGTCGACACGCTGTCCATTCTGCCCGTAGTGCAATCCGACCTCCCTGTTTTGCGAACGTTCCGGCTTTAAATTCGGGTTACCTGCGTAGGTGAAGCCAAAACCATAATTAGTGAACGGGTAAAACATGTCGTTAAGCGTTGGAGCCCTGAAGGCATTGCTGATGCTAGCTGTCGCACGCCAGCTTTCCGCAAAAGAGAAACCATACCCCAGTAAACCAGTGTTGGCAGTGCCAAAATCAGAGTAATTATCCTGACGCAGATTCAACTGCACTTGTTGCGCAGAGAATTCACCGACATATCCCGCCAGAAAACTATTCACATTACGCCGAGTTTGCGTGTAAACCGTGTCTGAATTTACCGTCTGCGCCAATTTTTCCGCCGAAACAATTAAATTTTGTGCATCAGCAATCTTGAAATTATTTTGCCAGACCAATTGGTTGTTTTGCGTCCGGAAACGATAGGCTGGCACGCCGTTGGTATAAGTATGACTATCGTCGACTCCTTGCGAGAGGCGCACCTGACTGTGCCACATCGCGTTTAACTGATCATCCGATGCCAGTGATAGCTTATCGATATTTTCTACGGTGTTATTGACATCGGTGATGGCCAGATTGTACGGGTTATCAAACGATACCCTACCACGACTACTGAACAGAGATGCAGACAAAGCATGATCTGCATTGATAGCGTGTTTAATCTGCGCATTAAAGGTGGTATTTTCATAACCATTGTTATTGGGGTTGACCCCCGGCGCCAGCAACGGACTCATCGCTGATACGCCGTTCGTTTTAACGTTTCCCGCATTCATACTAAAAGCCGTGTCATTCACTTCTCCGGCAAATCCGGCTGAATAACGTTGTGTACCGTGACTTCCCGCACCGGCACTAGCACTGAAAGCCGGCGCGCCGTGTCCTTGTTTAGTGAATAACTGGATCACCCCACCGATCGCTTCTGAACCGTACAGACTGCTGACATTGCCGCGCACCACTTCAATGCGCTCAATGCTATCCAACATAAGATGCTCTACCGCCGTTGCGCCCGTCGTCGCGGAATCCATGCGCACGCCATCTAGCAAAACCAGCACCTGATTCGAATTAGTGCCGCGCATGAAGGTGCTGGACTGCGAGCCCAGCCCGCCCAACTGTACAATTTCGACTCCCGCCAGCGAGCGAAGCAGCGTAGCCACATCAGGCGCACCGGATTTACGTATTTCCTGTTCGCTCAGCACCGTGACAGCTTCAATTGTTTTGCTCAACGGTTGCGGCATGCGTGTCGCGGTGACGACGATGGCATCCAATGTAGGCGGAGTATCGGCCGAAGCTGCTGCAGGTATTGATAGTGCACCGAACAGTGCAAGAATGATTGTTTTTTGTTTCATGACATTTCCTGAGTAAATTCCAAGCGACCCCGTTGGAATAAGATTAATCAGAAAATGCGGCAAAAGGTGTTTCGGAATAGCTGCAAGATCGGCGCGATGCGGCAGCTTATCCGACGCGCCTCCCGCAGCATCTTCTGTACCATTGCTCCGTGGCCGGTATCCGGGCTCACGAGTCTTGATCTGCCGCCTTCCCATAAGATCCCCTTGGGGGGATTACTCACAGTGGCATATTGACAAACCCACACTCGACGACCGTTGCGGGGGCAGCGCAGGCATTGTTTCACACCTCAAAACTCGGCAAATTCGCAACGCGAACCTCCCACTATTTCAACCTGTGACAACGCACCTGCTTCCCGTTTAACTTGACTGCAATGCAGCAAAGCACCTCAAAGCGAGGGGCATTTTAACACAATTACACCACTAAACTGAAGCTGCCATTTACAAAACGCCTACAAACCCCCTTGTTACCGTTTGACTTATCAGCACTTTTCACACTATATTAAGCCCATGGAAAATGAACTCAGCCAATTAGAAAGTAAACTCGCCCAATTGATACAGGTCAGCGGTCATTTGCGCGCGGAAAATCACACCTTACGCCAGGAGTTGGCACAAGCCTTGAGCAGCAATCGGCTATGCAACGACAAACTGGAAAGCGCAAAGCTCCGCATGGAGAAACTGTTATCCACGTTACCTGAAGAAATCTCATGACCAACAAAAATACGCTGGATATCAAAATTCTTGACCGCGAACTGCGCGTTGCCTGCCTGGATGAAGAACGCGAAGAACTACTCGACGCGGTCGCCTATCTCAACAAGAAAATGAACGAAATTCTCGATGCAGGCAAGATCATCAATGTCGAGCGTATCGCGATCATGGCGGCGCTCAATATCTCTCATGAATTGCTTTCAATGAAATTGGGACGCGGTGTTGACCTCTCGGACTTTACGCGTAGAATGGGCTCCATGCAGAAGGCAATCGACCAAGCTCTCGCCGAACAAGACACGCTGTTTTAATCTCGGCAAACCAGTCAGAATTAAGCGTTACAGTTTGTCCCCTGCGGTGTTCGTCAGATTCATATATTCTTTGAACCAAGTAACTTACCAGGTCGCGACTCACACGCTGCTGTTGTGAATGTCCCATAGCGGATGATCCTGATGCAGCAGAGAAGCGACCCTCTTGAACCTTTAGGTTCGAGATGCTGGGTCAACGGCACAGGCGGGGGGCTTTATTTTAGTGCGACCTTCGGGTCGCACTTTTCATTTGCAGCTATGATCAGCCGCCAGTCACCAACTGCGTCACAGCATAGATCAGCAAACCGAACAGGCCGCCGACCAGCGTGCCGTTGATGCGGATGTACTGCAGGTCGCGCCCCAGATACAGTTCCAGTTTATCGACCATGTATTTATCGTCCCAGTTGGCAAACTCTTCCCGTATCAGTTCGCCCACCACCCCCTTGTTGGCATTGGCCGCCTGTATCAGCGCGACTTGTATCTGATCGTTGATCCATGAACGCAGCGCGTCATCGGTTGCCAGATACTGCTCCAGTTCGCCCACCAAGTGTTCAATCTTCCCGGCGATCAGCGAATCGGGATGAGACAGATCGAGCACCACCCAATCACGCAACTGATTCCACAACGATTCAATCTGCTGACCGAACTCAGGGCGATCCAGCAAGGCGGCTTTTTGGCTGTTCACCCAATCACGCAATTCGGGATCCTGTTGCAGTCGCAACAGATAACTTTGCACTTGCTCGTCGAATTCACGGTACAAGCCATTGGCTTCATCTTCGGACACCGCGCGCAGCTTATTGACGACCGCTGCGCGTATGGTCGGCACAAACGGTTCTATCATGCTCTGCACAAAAGCGTTGTCGCTCCAACCCTTGATAAAGGCTGAGATCGTCTCATTGTTATCCGGGCTTTCCACATAGTCGGCGAAGCGGTTCAGTCCGCCATGCAAGATTTTTCGGTGGCTGTGATTGCGCGTGACCAACTCCAACCCGCTCACCATAAATCCGGAAAGATCGATGTCCTGCAATTTGCTACGGGCAGTCTGTGCAATGAAATCGTGTATACGCCGGTCATCAAGCGCCTTTACGCCATAGACAAAACCATGATTGAGATAGCTCGCGATGCGTGTCCGATTTTCAGGCAAAGCCAGCCACTGCGACAAATGGCGCGCGGCATCGTATCGCTTGAGTCGCTGCCCGATGACGTCAGCACTCAGAAATTGCCCAACCACGAAATCAGCCAGACTGTTCCCTATGGTGCGCTTATTACGGGTGATAATCGCAGTATGCGGAATGGGTACGCCCAGCGGATGACGGAACAGTGCCACAACCGCAAACCAGTCTGCCAAGGCACCGATCATCGCCGCTTCCGCGAAGGCCGCCAGATAACCCAGATGAAACACCTTGCCCAGCACATATAAAACAGCGGCGGCGCACAACAAACCGGCGGCGATCCATTTCATCTTCGCCAGCTCGCCTTGCCGCAAAGTGGTTTCGGCCTGTAGGGCGCGTGTTGTCATATCGGTCATAGCATATCCTCGTTGTCTCATTAGCAAAAGCTGCCGCTCTATTATCAGGGTAACGCAACTTTTCATCTCACGCCATTGAACATGAAACTCATCGTTCGAGTAACATAAGCGGGTTGCGCAAACCGTTGACGGTATGGGAAATCTGAAATATCTGCAACAGATTGATTTTTAATAATTTTTACAAAGACAAATCCAAACATGCGTTACTGGCTTATGAAATCCGAACCTGCCGACGTCAGCATCGACGATCTGGCCACTTTTCCCGAACAGAGCGTCGCCTGGTATGGCGTGAGAAATTATCAGGCGCGCAACTTTATGCGCGACCAAATGACCGTCGGCGATGGCGTGCTGTTTTACCATTCCAACTGCAAAATTCCCGGCATCGCCGGTATCGCAAGAGTGTCCAGCACCGCTTATCCTGACGCCAAGCAGTTCGATCGTGACAGCAAATATTTTGATGAAAAGGCCACGCAGGAGCAGCCACGCTGGTTCAATGTCGACGTGCAACTGGTGAAAAAAATCCGACTGATCTCGCTGGCCGAATTGCGCCTGCATCCGGAACTATCGCGCATGCGCACCCTGCAACAGGGCAACCGCCTTTCCATCACCCCGCTTGATCCTGCCGAATGGCAATACATCACGACACAACTGGTTCACGATTGAGATGGAATGGTATGCGGCTTATCTGACACTCGGCGTTTTAGCCGGTCTGATGGCCGGCATGTTCGGCGTGGGCGGCGGCACCATACTGGTTCCGGTTTTCCTGTTTCTATTCGATGCACAGCATTTTCCAGCTGAACACAGCATGCATCTGGCACTGGGCAGCGCCATGGCAACCATTATTTTCACTTCGCTCGCCAGCATGCGTAAACACCACCAGCACAACGCTGTGAACTGGCGGGTGGTGGCAACATCACGCCCGGCATCCTGATCGGCGCTACCATAGGCGCGCAGCTCGCCACCGCTATTCCGACCAGAGGATTAGGTATTTTCTTTGCCTGTTTCGTCTACTTCGCTGCCGCGCAAATTCTGATCAACAAGCCACCTCACGCCACGCGTCAACTCCCCGGCCGTGTTGGCATGACCTTAGCCGGCACACTCACCGGCGGCCTGAGCAGCCTGGTGTCCATCGGCGGGGGCACTATCGTCACGCCCTTTTTACTTTGGTGCAACGTGCCGATGCGCAACGCCATCGGCACATCAGCTGCCATCGGCTTTCCTGTCGCGCTGGGTGGCACGGCAGGTTATATCGCCACAGGACTTCACATCCAGGGACTACCCGGGGCAAGTCTGGGCTTTATCTATCTGCCCGCTCTGTTTTGGACCGCAGCGGCCAGTGTCTTTACCGCGCCTCTGGGCGCAAAAGCCGCTCACAAGATGAATATAGACGTATTGCGCAAACTGTTCGCCCTACTACTGCTCGCTCTCGCCACCAAACTGCTGTTCAAGGTATTATCTTGAACCTGCAACGCAACGCACGTGTTTTCGATTAAAAAGTCGTAGAGAGAACAATATGGTTGCCATACACAACATGCAGAACACCGCAGATATTGCGTCCTGGCTGGATGCCCTGGCCCCCGTCTTCTCCTCAAGCGATATAGACGAGATTAAGCGCGCCTGCGAGTTGGTCACCCCGCTTTACGCCGGAGATATTGAACTTACCGGCGCACCGCTGATACAACATGCACTGGGAGCATCGGCCATACTAGTCGAAATGAATATGGATGCGGACACGATTGCCGCGACCCTGTTGCATGCCGTGCCAGCATACCTGCCCGACTGGAAGATCAAGCTCACTGCCGATTTTGGATCAAACGTCACGTCGCTGGTCGAGGGGATTTCGCGCGTCGAACAAATTCAGCAGTTTAGCGAAAGCCACGTGCCGGCCCATACCGGTAATCAGGCCGGGCAAATGGAGAGCCTGCGCAAGATGCTGCTGGCGATGGTCAGCGATATTCGCGTGGTGTTGATCAAACTGGCCGAGCGCACTCAAACCCTGCGCTGCCTATCCGGTGCTGCGCCGGAACTACAAAAACGCATCGCACTGGAGACACAGAGTCTGTTTGCCCCGCTGGCTAATCGGCTGGGGGTATGGCAGATCAAATGGGAGCTCGAAGACCTGTCGGTACGCTACCTCAATCCTGAGCTCTACAAAAAAGTAGCCAAACTGCTCGATGAGCGCCGAATCGATCGCGAGCGCTACATCGATAATGTAACCGGCCAACTCAAACAGGCACTAGCTCAGGCCGGGATCAGCGCAGAGGTGACCGGCCGCCCAAAACACATCTACAGCATCATCAACAAGATGAAGCGTAAGCAACTTGACTTTGACGAGCTATATGACGTGCGCGCGCTGCGCATACTGGTTGAGGACGTGGAAAGCTGCTATACGGCGCTGGGCATCGTGCATGAGCTTTGGCAACCGATTGCCAGCGAGTACGACGACTACATCGCCCGACCTAAGAGCAACAATTACCGTTCCTTACACACCGCCGTGATCGGACCGCGTCAACTGGCGCTCGAAGTGCAGATTCGCACCCGCGAGATGCACCAACATTCAGAACTGGGTGTCGCGGCGCACTGGCGCTACAAGGAAGGTAAAAAGACCGATCCGAAGTTCGATGAGAAGATCGTCTGGCTTAGACAAATATTAGAGTGGAAACAAGATATTACCGAAATATCTGAGGGCGCTGAACAATTCAAGAACGAACTGTTCCACGATCAGGTTTACGTGCTCACCCCGCAAGGTCGTGTCATCGATTTACCCGTCGGTGCGACCCCGGTCGATTTCGCCTATATGCTACACACGGACTTAGGTCACCGCACGCGCGGCGCTAAGGTGGACGGCGCCATCGTGCCGCTAAACTACAAACTCAAGAACGGTCAGCGAGTGGAAATCCTCACCACCAAGATCGGCGGGCCCAGTCGCGACTGGCTGAGTCCTGCGCTGGGATTTCTGCAAGGAGCACGGGCACGGGCCAAGGTGCGCGCCTGGTTTAAGAGTCAGAACTACGATGAAAGTGTAGCGCAAGGCAGAACGCAACTGGATCGCGAGCTGCACCGGCTCGGCATCACCTCGGTCAATCAGGAAAAACTCGCGCAACGGTTGCACTTCAACAAGCTTGATGATTTGCTGGCCGCCTTGGGACGCAATGAAGTCACACAGCGCCGCATTGCCATGGCGCTACAGGAGGAGTTGCCGACCAAGACCATTTTCATCGAAAAACCTGTTTTCAAACCGGCGGCTGAACAACGTTCTTCGACCGGGATACTGATCGAGGGCATCGGCAATTTACTGACCCGCATGGCCAAATGCTGCAACCCAGTGCCGCCACAACCGATAGTCGGCTACATCACGCGCGATCGCGGCATTACGATCCATAAACAGGACTGCTCCTGCATATTGCGATTAACCGAAAGTAGAAGCGAACAAATTCTGAACGCGAAATGGAGTAAATAGCCCGCTACACGATGGTCTATATCCAACACTACTAGACAAACAGGGCAAACAGGGGACAGACCACGGTTTTTCTAACTTCTGATAAATAGCAATAAGTTACGGGAAGACAGAAAATCGAAAAAGCCGGTCAGCCGCCCAGATAGGCGCGCTGCACGGCATCGCTGCCTAGCAATTCAGAAGATACCCCAGACAAGGTGATCGCCCCACCCTCCATCACATAACCTCTTGTAGCCACCTGCAATGCCAGTCTGGCATTTTGCTCGACCAACAGGATGCTCATACCTTGCGAGGCGACCTGTTGAATTGTTTCAAATATTTTTTTAACCATTAAGGGTGCCAAGCCCATGCTGGGTTCGTCCAGCATCAACAAGCGCGGACGACTCATCAGGGCGCGCGCCATCGCCAGCATCTGCTGCTCACCGCCTGACAACGTGCCCGACAATTGATCACGGCGTTCAACCAGACGCGGGAATAAGGTATACATACGCGCCAGATCCTCGTCGATCTCATATTGATCGCAGCGGCTATACGCCCCCATCAGCAGATTTTCCGCCACCGACAAACGGGCGAACACGCCGCGCCCTTCAGGCACCAGCGCTATCCCCAGTGAAACTCGCAGGTGGGCCGGGATTTTGGTCAGACTCTTACCATCGTAGTGTATTTGTCCGGCAGCAGGCGCAATCAATCCAGCCAGACTCTTGAGCGCCGTCGTTTTACCGGCTCCGTTGCTGCCGATCAGCGCGACCAACTCACCCGGCGCGACATGAAAATCGATGCCTTTGACGGCGTGAATACCGCCGTAGCCTACTTGTAAACCGCGAACTTCGAGCAGCGCATCACTCATTATCACTCCCCAGATAGGCAGCAATCACAGCGGGATTTTGCCGCACTTCATCGGGCACCCCTTCGGCAATCAGGCGTCCATAATCGAGCACCGCCACGCGGTCACACAGCCCCATGATCAGCTTCACATCGTGTTCGATCAGCATCACGGTCACCCCTGTCGCGCGGATGTCATGCAACAACACTTTCAGGCTTTCAGTTTCCGTGGCATTCATTCCGGCGGCCGGCTCATCCAGCGCCAGCAGCATCGGTTCCGTCGCGAGCGCACGGGCAATTTCCAGCCTGCGCTGTTCGCCATAAGACAGGTTCTTGGCCAGCGTCTGAGATGATTTCGTAATGCCGACATAGCGCAGTAATTCCCGCGCGCGATCTGCGGATGCACGTTCCTCGGTGCGCGTGGCGCGATTCAAAAATAGCGCACCAAACACGCCCGCCTGCGTACGCTGGTGGCGGCCTATCATCACGTTTTCCAACGCGGTCAGATTGGCGAACAGGCGAATATTCTGAAAGGTCCGCGCAATCCCCGCTTGCGCCAGCAGGTGCGGCATAGTGGATTGATAATCCTGTCCCGCGAAATGAAATTTTCCGGAATCCAACTGATAGAGCCCTGTGATCACGTTGAAAAGGGTGGTCTTTCCTGCTCCGTTAGGACCGATGAGTCCATAGATTTCGCCAGCGTTGATATGCAGCGACACACGGTTAAGCGCGGCAAGGCCGCCGAACTGCTTACCTACGCCTGTTAATTCTAGGAGAGCCGTCATGGAGCGACCTCATCGGTATCCAGTTCACGACGCCGCACTCGCGATGGCCAAAGCCCTGCGGGACGGTATAGCATCACCACGATCAGCGCAGTGCCGAATAGCAACATGCGCAGACTTTCCGGGTCAATCACCGTTTTGCCGAACATCGCCTGTTGAAGAGGAACCACACTGTGGCGCAGCACTTCTGGCAACAGCGCCAGCATCAGTCCGCCCAGTATCACCCCGTAGATATTGCCCATGCCGCCTAACACCACCATGCACAGCACCATCACCGATTCCATCAGACTAAAACTCTCCGGACTGACGAAACCCTGAAAGCCTGCGAACAAAGTGCCGGACACGCCGCCGAACATTGCACCCATCGCGAACGCCAGTAGTTTTAAGTTGCGCGTGTTGATCCCCATCGAGGAAGCGGCGATTTCATCCTCTCTGATCGCCATCCAAGCGCGGCCGATGCGGGATTTTTCCAGCCGGTGCGAGACAAAAACCACTAGTACTGTAAAACTCAAGAACAGGTAGAAATACAGGTGAACCGAGGGTAGCGTGATACCGAAGACTTCCTGCGTAGCATTAAGCGACACGCCAGCCACCTGAATCGGATCGATGCGGCTGATGCCTTGCGGGCCATTGGTCAGATTGACCGGCGCATTCAGATTATTCATAAAGATGCGGATGATTTCACCGAAACCTAAAGTGACGATAGCCAGATAATCCCCGCGCAACCGCAAGGTCGGCGCGCCCAACAGAACACCAAAGCCACCAGCCAAAAGAGCTGCCATCGGCAACACAATCCAGAACGACAAATGCAGACCGTCCGGGAACAACATCGGGAAGGCCGTCGCCAGATGAGGGGAGCCAGTCAGCGCGTAACAATAGGCACCCACCGCAAAGAATGCGATATAGCCCAAATCCAGCAACCCCGCGTAGCCCACCACGATGTTTAAGCCTAGCGCCAGCATAATGTAGAGCATGGCGAAATCCACGATGCGCACCCAGCCGCGCCCGAGCAAAGCATCGGTGGCAAACGGCAACAGCAATACAGCCGCCAGCACCACAAAATAAATAATTTTGTTGTTCAAAAACTTATTCATTAAGCGCGCTCCGCCAGTCGTTCGCCCAGCAAACCCGAAGGTCTGAACACCAGCACAGCGATCAGCACAAAAAAGGCAAACACGTCCTGATATTGACTGCCCATGAATCCACCGGTCAGATCGCCGATATAGCCCGCACCCAAGCTCTCGATCAAGCCGAGCAACAAACCGCCCAGCATCGCACCGCGCAGGTTGCCGATACCACCCAACACCGCCGCCGTAAAGGCTTTCAAGCCCAGCAGAAATCCCATGTAGTAGTGCGCCAGACCGTAATTTGCGCTGACCATCAAACCTGCGATCGCAGCCAGCGCCGAACCCAGCATGAAGGTCACAGAAATCACGCGGTTGACGTCCACACCCATCAATTGTGCGGCATGTTGATTTTCAGCCACGGCGCGCATCGCGCGTCCCAGACGGGTGCGGTGCACTACAGCCATCAACGCCAGCATAATAACTAACGCCATGATTATGATGATAATTTGTATATCATTGATAATTGCGCCCGCAATATGATGAGACTGATTGGCAATCAACTGCGGGAAGGCGTGATATTCGCGCCCCCAGATCATCATCGCCAGATTTTGCAACACGATGGAGACGCCGATTGCCGTGATCAACGGTGCCAGACGAGGCGCATGGCGCAAAGGGCGATAGGCGATGCGCTCGATGCCGTAACCTAACAGCATGCAGCCTGCCATCGCCAGTATTAGGCTCAGTGGCAACGCAAGCAAGGGCGACAATCCCCAGCCTATCATCGCGGTCAATGCCGACAACGCCAGCATCGCACCGACCATCACCACTTCGCCGTGTGCGAAATTGATCAGCCCCAGTATGCCGTACACCATGGTGTAGCCTAACGCGACCAGCGCATAGACGCTACCCTGCACCAGCCCGTTGATAATTTGCTGTAAGAATATTTCCATGTACGGAGTGTTCAGCCTTACTGTGCCGCGCCCAGCGTTTCGAGTGCCTGCCACTTGCCCTGATGCACCTGATACATGGTGACAAAGCCGCCCTTGAGATCACCCATGGCATCAAACTGAATGTTAGCGGTTACGCCTTGGTGGGAAATACCGGCAAGCGCAGGCAGATATTTAGCAGGCTCTGCCGAGTCCGCCTTTTGCATCGCGGCAATCATCACATTCACTGCGTCATAACAATATGGCGCATACGACTGAATGGGCTGATATTTGGCCACAAAACGATCCGAAAACGCTTTACCGCCGGGCATCTTATCCAAGGGTACGCCGGGCAATGAGGCATACGCCCCTTCCGCCGCGTCGCCGGCCAGCTTGACGAATTCCGGGGTATGAGCGCCATCGCCCATCACCAGTTTTACATTCAGCGCTAAGGCCTTGATCTGTCTGGCCATCGGCCCGCCTTGTGCATCCATTCCACCGTAGAACAACAGGTCAGGCTGCTTACCCTTGACGGCAGTTAACACAGCAGTGAAATCCACGGCCTTATCGCTGGTGTATTCGTGCGCCACGATTTCTGCTCCCGCAGCACGGGCAGCCTTGATGAACTCATCCGCCAACCCCTGACCATAAGCCGTACGGTCGTCAATAATGGCGATTCTTTTAGCACCCAGGTTCTTCACCGAATACGCGCCCAGCACATGGCCTTGCTGTTCATCGTTTGCCATTACACGGAATGCGCCCTTAAAACCCTGATGTGTGTAAGAAACTGCCGTGGCAGAAGGCGAAATCTGCGGGATGCCGTTGTCACTGTAAATTTTTGCCGCCGGGATCGTGGTGCCGGAGTTGAGATGACCGATCACGCCGGCAACCTTATTGTCCATCAACTTTTGCGCGACAATGGTCGCAGTCTTCGGGTCAGCCTGATCATCTTCACTGATCAGTTCAAAATGCACTCGTCTACCGCCTAGCGTGACGCCTTTTGCATTGGCATCATCAATCGCCATCCGCGTACCATTCTCGTTATCCTTGCCCAGATGCGCCTGAGGCCCAGTCAGTGGCGCGACAGCCCCGATACGAACAACCATTTCACCGCTAGCGGCAACCTGATCGGTGGCTGATTTCCCACAGGCAACCAGTGCTAGCGCAGTCAGACAAAACAAAGTAGGTAATCTCATTTTTAATCCCTGTAATGAACAACGGGTTGCGACAAGCCTGTGATTATGCGTAGCAGCGGCACTGCTTGTCAATTTGACCCGCAACAAAAAAGCCGGTCTGCGCCGGCTTTTCATCTTGACGACAGACGCGTCGACTATTTGGCCAAAGCCAGAATATAGTCAACCAATTCCTTAATCTCAGATTGCTTTTTCCCTGCAGGATCGTTAGCCGGCATAGGCATTGTCCCCCACACATCGGAACCACCCTTAGAAACCTTTTTAATCAAACCTTCATGCAGACTGTATTCTCTATTGCCGTTTGTTTTGTCTATAAAAGTGTACTTGTCAGCGCCCTTGTATTTACTGGCAACGGACTGCCAGGATGGACCCACACAGTTCTTTTCAAGCTCATGACAAACGGTACAGTTATGCTTTTTTGCCAACTCAGGCATTTTCGGATCAGAACAGACTCGTGCAATTGCCGTATTATTGTCTTCTGTTTTCGCAGCATTCGCAACTTCGGGCGTCGAGACTTGCGTTGCGTCTACCTTGGCTGCGTGCGTTTCCTCGGTTTTGTTACAGGCAACCAGTACAAATGCACACAAGGCCATCAAGAAAACATTTATTTTGTTCATGGTATTTCCAGTTTATGGAAGTGAAAAAGCACTAAAGCAAGGCCGGCTTCGCCGACCTCACCTTAGTGCTCATTGATTACTTCAGACCAGCGATGAAATGTGCCAGTTCTTTGATATCTGCATCGGATGCGCCCATGCCTTTAGCAGGCATTTGACCTTTGATACCCTTTTCAGCCCAGTAAGGATCATCTTTGATACCAGTAGTAATGTGTTTTGCGATCGTAGCTTCTCCATCCTTGTCGCCGGCATATCTCTTGGCAACATCATTCCAAGCTGGACCAACCAGCTTTTTATCGATGGCGTGGCATGCGCCACACTTTGCTTTGCCCACTGCTGGCATATCAACTGCCATTGCTGAACCTGCGATCATCAAACCTGCTGCTACTGCAATGCTTACGACGATAGATTTCATATTATTCTCTCCGTTTTATTATCAGGGAACTTTTAAAAAGTGGAGTAAACGCCTCCACTGTCGATTCTAAACAACTCCGCTCAGTTTGCCTACCAACTTTTCTAAGCGTGGGCAGATAACGCACCAAATCCCGCTGCGGTTGACAAAGTTTTTTCAAATTCAGCAATAAGTTAAACACTTCAGGCCGAACCTCAATAAATTTGTTACACCGATGCTGCGCGATATTCAACAATCATCGTATGCGTGGTTCCGGCTGCCACTTTAACCACATTTTCAATCGCATTCACCGATTCCACGCAAACCATTTCGCGCCAGCCATCCGGTTGCCCCATATCGCCCATCTTGTTGGCTTTTTCCACCCATGGCGTCCAGACTACCGTTGACAAACTGCCTGACTTATTGATATGAATACGACGTTTGAGTTGCTCGTCGTGTATCACGCACTCGCTACAGGTATTGATGTAGACACGATCGGTTTCACCAGCAAAATGAATCGCACCGTCCTGACGACGCAAATTAGAGCCGCCAACCTTATCCCAGTATTCGCAACCTTCGAGGCCGGTCACACTAACTTGCCCGATGTCGCCGATCTGAAAATAAGTGTGCAAGGCTTCACCGATCACGAAATCATCAGTACCGGTGTTTTCGGTTCTCATTTCCATACGCAAAGTTTCACCGACAATCACGGTCAGATCCACGTTGCACTCATGCGGCCACTGCGCTCGCGTCTTGTCAGACGCCACCAAGCGCAAGGTCAAGCGCGTCGCTCCATCCGGCTCAGTCCCGGACTCAATTACACGCCAAGGCACGGTGCGAGCAAAACCATGTCCCGGAAAGCCGGATTCGGTCGCGTGTGCGCCAAACCACGGCCAGCACACCGGCGCACCGCCTCGGATGGATTTACCCACCGCAGGCTTGGTGTCTCGCGACAGCCAAACGACGGGAACAGCCTGACTCTTAGGCTGCCATGTCATCAGATGCGCGCCCTGCAAACAGAGCGATGCACTGCCCAGCGCATTATTGATTTCCGCCACGATCAGGCCGCTCGCATCCTCACGAAAACTCAGTTGCCCGTTGATACCAAATTGCGCATTTAATGCTTGAACCATATAACCCCCCAGTTTATTGTTTGCTACGAGCTGCTAACTACCCGCTACTCTTTATTCGATCTGTGAAACATCACGAACCGCACCCTTGTCAGCACTGGTGGTCATCGCCGCATAAGCGCGCAACGCAACCGACACATGGCGCTCACGGCTGACCGGCTTCCAGGCCTGTTTACCGCGCGCTTCCATCGCGACACGCCGGGCTGCCAGTTCGGCATCCGTTATTGCCAGCACAATACTGCGATTCGGAATGTCGATGGCGATGGTATCGCCCTCCTCAACCAGACCGATCGCACCACCCGCCGCCGCTTCAGGTGAAACGTGACCGATAGACAAACCAGACGTACCGCCTGAGAAGCGCCCGTCGGTGAGCAAGGCGCAAACTTTGCCCAAGCCCTTGGATTTCAGATATGCGGTCGGATAGAGCATTTCCTGCATGCCAGGTCCACCCTTGGGGCCTTCGTAGCGGATCACTACCACATCGCCCGCGACGATGGTATCGGCCAATACGGCGGCGACCGCGTCGTCCTGACTCTCGAACACGCGTGCGCGCCCGGTAAACTTTAAGATGCTCTCATCCACGCCAGCCGTCTTGACGATACAACCGTCCACCGCCACATTACCATGCAACACAGCCAGTCCGCCGTCCTGCGAATAGGCATGCGCCATGTCACGGATACAACCCGCAGCACGATCGGAATCGGTATCCGGATACAACATCGATTGCGAGAACGCGATGGTGGTGACGATACCACCCGGGGCCGCACGGAAAAACTTGTCCGCCGTGCCGTCCGTATTCTGCACGATGTCCCATTGCGCCAAGCCTTCGCGCAGTGTCTTGCTGTGCACCGAACCCACTTCGCCGTGCAGCAAACCGGCTCTGTCCAGTTCGCCCAAAATAGCCGGAATACCGCCTGCTCTGTGCACATCTTCCATGTGATATTCGGATGAAGGAGCTACCTTGCACAGTGTCGGCACATGGCGCGACAAGCGATCCATGTCCTTCATGGTGAAATCGACCCCCGCTTCACGCGCGATCGCCAACAGATGCAGCACGGTATTGGTCGAACCACCCATCGCGATGTCCAGAGTCATGGCATTTTCGAAGGCATTGAAGGTCGCGATATTGCGAGGCAAGACAGATTCGTCGTCCTGCTCATAATGACGTTTGCACAAATCGACGATCACGCGACCGGCGCGCAAGAACAGTTGTTTGCGTTCGGCGTGTGTCGCGACCAGCGAACCGTTACCCGGCAAAGACAACCCCAAGGCTTCGGTCAGGCAATTCATCGAATTAGCTGTAAACATGCCAGAACAGGAGCCGCAAGTAGGACACGCGGAACGCTCAATCGCATCGACTTCCTCATCGCTGTAACGACTATCCGCAGCAGCCACCATCGCATCGACCAGATCCAGACCACGGGATACGCCGTTCCAATTGACCTTTCCGGCTTCCATCGGCCCGCCCGAGACGAACACTACAGGGATATTCAGGCGCATCGCCGCCATCAACATCCCCGGCGTGATTTTGTCGCAATTGGAGATACACACCAGCGCATCGGCGCAATGGGCGTTGACCATGTATTCCACCGAGTCAGCGATCAGATCACGACTGGGCAGTGAGTACAACATCCCGCTGTGCCCCATCGCGATACCATCATCAACCGCTATCGTATTGAATTCCTTGGCAATGCCGCCTGCCCGCTCAATCTCGCGCGCGACCAACTGCCCCATATCCTTCAAATGAACGTGACCGGGGACGAACTGGGTAAAGGAATTGGCGATCGCGATGATGGGTTTGCCAAAATCGCCTTCAGTCATGCCGGTTGCGCGCCACAGTGAGCGTGCGCCGGCCATGTTGCGGCCATGGGTGGAAGTACGTGAACGGTAAACTGGCATGATGTCTTTCTGGTGTAAGCTATAATCAAGTTATCAATTCTACCTGAATCCACCATGCTCGTTTATCCGCATATCAATCCCGTCGCCCTACAACTCGGTCCGCTCGCCATTCACTGGTACGGGCTGATGTATATGGCCGGCTTTTTGACTTTCATCTGGCTGGGGCGAAAACGCCTCGTTGCGCTAGGACTTCAGCAGATCAACAACAAGACGCTGGATGACCTGCTGTTCTATGGTGTACTCGGCGTCATTCTAGGCGGACGCTTAGGCGAAGTGCTGTTCTACAATCCCGGCTATTACTTCTCCAACCCACTCAAGATACTGGCGGTATGGGAAGGCGGCATGTCCTTCCATGGCGGTTTTCTCGGCGTCCTTGTTGCGATGGCGGCATTCGCCTACCAGCATAAGTTGCGCTGGCTGGAACTGATGGATTTCGTCGCCCCCCTCGTGCCACCCGGTCTCGCATTCGGACGCCTGGGTAATTTTATCAACGGTGAATTGTGGGGCCGTCCCACCGATGCACCTTGGGGCATGGTGTTTTCCCACGTGGACAATCTGCCGCGTCACCCCTCACAACTCTATGAGTTCGCGCTGGAAGGCGTGTTGCTGTTTGTTATCCTCTGGCTGTATGCGAAAAAACCGCGTCCGGTTGGTTCTGTTTCAGGCCTGTTCCTGATCGGCTATGGCAGCTTCCGCTTTCTAGGCGAATTCACCCGTAATCCGGATGACGGCATCTTTGGCCTGATGACCTTAGGCATCAGCATGGGGCAATGGCTCAGCTTACCCATGGTGATCATTGGAATATTGATGATGATCTGGAGCATGCGACGGGCTTGACATCGCCAGTCGCCTCTCTCACACTAAACCTATCAGGGATATACGGCAAAACATTTTGGACGACTTCTCTACCGCTACACTGTTTGGCATCTTGTTGTTACTGCTGGTTTGCAGTGCATTTTTCTCCGGCTCGGAAACCAGCATGATGGCGATCAATCGTCATCGCCTCAACCATCTGATACGCAAAGGCAACAAGAGCGCCAAACTCACTTCACAACTACTCGGCAAGATAGACAAACTGCTGGGCTCCATCCTGCTGGGGAACACCTTACTCAATGTCGCCGCCGCGACACTGACCGAGTTCATCATCCTGCGCCTGTACGGGCACAACGAATTGGCCATGCTGATCGGCACGCTGCTCATCACCCTGATGTTGCTGATATTTTCGGAAATCCTCCCCAAGATTATTGCAGCCAGCTATCCCGAACGCGTCGCCCTCCCTTCCAGCTATCTGCTCACACCACTAATCACCCTTTTCCATCCGGTCGTATCCGTGGCCAGCGCCATCGTCAAAGCCGTATTGTGGCTGATGCACATCAAAATACAGACCGACCAGAGCAAGCAAAAAGTGACGTTGGAAGAGTTGCGCGGCATGGTGCTGGAAGCCGAGCATTTTATGCCTCGCCAACACCAGAAGATGCTACTGAATCTGGTTGATTTGGAACGTATCACCGTTAACCACGTGATGATTCCGCGCAATCAGATTGAGTCGCTGAACATCAACGCCGACAGGGGCGTGCTGCACGAGCAAATCATCACCTGCCACCACACCCTGCTGCCGGTTTTTGAAAATACACCGGGCAACATAATCGGCATCTTACATATCAAACGTGTTCCGGCCTTGCTGCAAGATCAGCACCTGGAACCTGCTCAACTCAAAGAAGTACTTCAGGAACCCTATTTCATCCCGTCCGACACGCCCCTCCTTCAACAATTGCAGCAGTTTCAGCAACGTCACACGCGCTTGGGACTGGTCGTGGATGAATACGGTGAGCTACTGGGACTGGTCACGCTGGAAAACATTCTGGAAGAAATCGTCGGTGAATTCACCACACATTCGCCCGCCCAAACCGGTAAATTTCTACGCCAGGATGATGGCAGCTTTTTACTCGAAGGCAGTAGCAGCCTACGCGAACTCAACCGGAAGCTGGAACTGCACCTGCCGCTCGACAGCGCGAAAACACTCAACGGCCTGATCCTCGAACATCTCGAAGACATACCCGAAACCGGCACCAGCCTGAAAATCGCGGGTTATCCGATTGAAATCATTCAAACGCAGGATCGCATCGTCAAGGTAGCCCGTCTATTTCAGCGCATTAATCAACTGTGAGTGGAGAATCGTGAGTAGATAGTGGAAAAACCTACACACACTTAACACTAACCACTTACTACTTCCCACTCCCCCGTTTCATCCGCTTTACAATCCAGTCAAAGCTCGGCATCATGCCCACCAACAGTAACACAAAGGACACGTCATGGCTGTCGCACCAACAAAAGCGAAAGAATATTCCTACTCATGGGAAGGTAAAGACAAAGCCGGGAAATTTGTTAAGGGAGAAATACGTGCCGCAGGCGAAGCGCTGCTGTCTGCCCACCTGCGCCGTCAAGGCGTTACCGTTTCAAAAATCAAACGCGTGCGCGACAAATCCAAAGCGATTACCGAAAAAGACATCACGCTGTTTACCCGGCAACTGGCCACCATGCTCAAAGCCGGTGTGCCGCTGCTACAATCGTTTGACATCGTCGGCAAAGGACATCACAACCCGTCCGTCTCCAAGCTGCTGATGACGATTAAAAACGATATTGAGACTGGCAACAGTTTGCAGCAGGCATTCAGCAAACACCCCCTGTATTTCGATGACTTGTTCTGCAATCTGATCGGCGCTGGCGAAGCGGCCGGTATTTTGGACGAACTGCTGGAACGTCTCGCGAACTACAAGGAAAAAATTCTTGCCATCAAGAGCAAGATTAAATCGGCCCTGTTCTATCCGATTTCCATCATCGTGGTGGCCTTTATCATCACCGCAGTCATCATGATTTTCGTCATTCCGGCCTTTAAGGAATTGTTCTCCAGCTTTGGTGCCGACCTCCCCGCGCCCACGCTGTTTATCATGGCCATCTCGGACTTCTTCGTGTCGTATTGGTGGGCCATTTTTGGCGGGATTGCCGGTGCGTTTTACACGTTTTTCTATTTCTGGAAGCGCAGCCGCCCCATGCAAGCCTTCATGGACCGACTGTTACTCAGACTTCCCATCTTTGGCGAACTGATCCGCAAGGCCACCATTGCGCGCTGGAGCCGAACACTCTCTACCATGTTTGCCGCAGGCGTACCACTGGTCGAAGCGCTAAATTCAGTCGCAGGTGCCGCTGGCAACGCGGTGTATTTTGACGCCACCAAAAACATACAACGCGAGGTAAGCACAGGGAATAGCCTGACCGTGTCTATGCAAAATACCGAAGTATTCCCCAGCATGGTGATCCAGATGGTATCCATCGGTGAAGAAGCAGGCTCACTCGACGCTATGCTCTCCAAAGTCGCCGACTTCTATGAGGCCGAGGTGGACGATGCTGTCGAAGCGCTGTCCAGTCTGATGGAGCCTATCATCATGGTGGTGCTGGGTACCCTGATCGGCGGCATGGTGATTGCGATGTATCTGCCTATTTTCAAAATGGGACAAGTCGTTTAAAAACAGGATTGAGGAACGAGGATTGCGGATCGTGCAAACACCGTGATTTTCTCCTCAACCCCCATCCCTCACTCCTCATTCCTAACATATGACCTTCCTTGATCTACTGGCATCCTCCCCGCCGTTGTTTATCGCCTCGTGCACTATTTTAGGGCTGCTGGTCGGCAGCTTCCTGAATGTCGTGATTCATCGTTTACCCAAAATGATGGAGTTGGGCTGGCGATCACAATGCGCAGAACTCAATGAAACACAGCTCGAAGAGGTAGCACGCTACAACCTGATCGTGCCGCGTTCCGCATGCCCGCATTGCAATCATGAGATCAGCGCCTGGGAAAACATTCCCGTCATCAGTTATCTGCTATTACGCGGCAAATGCAAAGGTTGCCAGACCGCGATTTCGCTGCGTTATCCGCTGGTTGAAACGATGAGCGGTGTCCTGTGCGGTTTTGCTGCAGTACACTTCGGTTTCGGCGTGGCCGCCATCGGCGCCTGCGTGCTGATCTGGGCTTTGATTTCCCTCACCGCCATCGATTTTGACACCCAGTTTTTACCGGATGACATCACCCTCCCGCTGATCTGGCTGGGACTGCTGTTTAATCTGAACAACGTTTACATCACACTGCACGATGCTGTATTGGGTGCGATTTTCGGTTATCTGGCACTCTGGTCTGTGTTCTGGCTATTCAAGCTGGTCACCGGCAAGGAAGGCATGGGTTATGGCGACTTCAAACTGCTGGCAGCCCTGGGCGCCTGGCTAGGCTGGCAGATGCTGCCGCTGATCATTATCTTGTCCTCACTGGTCGGCGCCGTGGTCGGCATTACCCTGATCGTCGCACTCAAGCATGGACGCAACATTCCTATCCCGTTCGGCCCTTATCTGGCGGGCGGCGGCTTGATCGCCTTGTTCTGGGGGCAGACGCTAACGCAAAACTATCTGCAACTGCTGGGATCATGAACGCAACAGCAAACGACCTCCGATTTTACGTGGGCTTAACCGGCGGAATTGGCTCGGGGAAGAGTACGGTCGCACGCCTGTTTGCAGTGTTGGGCGTCAACGTGGTCGATACGGATGACATTGCGCATCAGTTAACGCAGGCCCAAGGACTCGCCATCCCGTTGATTCGTGCCGACTTCGGCGCTGAATACATCACAACGACGGGCAGTCTGGATCGCACCAGGATGCGCCAACTGATCTTTACCGAAAGCGCTGCAAAACAAAAGCTCGAAAACATTCTGCATCCGCTCATCCTGGCGCAAAGCATAGCAAGACTGGCTGACAGTCCTGACGCGCCCTATGCGATACTGATGGCTCCTTTATTGCTTGAAAGTCCGTCATTTCTACAGCTGGTCGGACGAGTTTTAGTAGTCAATTGCACGGAGCAAAATCAAATTTTACGTGTGATGCAACGCAGCGGACTTGACGAACCGGAAATCTGTGCGATTATCGCGCAGCAGATCTCTTCAGCGGAACGCCTTGCGTGCGCGGATGACATCATTCAAAATGACGGTACTGAGGCTGACTTGGTCAATCAGGTTGCCTCATTGCATCAGCAGTACTTGAATCAACAATAATTGACGGCAACCGGATGTTCAATATGTCATCCGGGCTACGCTACTCTTTACAAACGTATATCAGGCAATAACGACAGTGATCAGATACGAATTCCCGCTCAATGAAAAGGTCCGCACTTGGCTGCGTCTTGAGGATTTGTTCGAACGCATGAATTATTTCCTGTCCGGAGAACTCAGCCTGGAGCACCATGCCGCGCTGACCACACTCTTTGAACTCAATGAAGTAGCAGGTCGTCCCGACCTAAAATCCGAATTATTACAAGAGCTTGAACGTCAGAAACGCGCGCTTGCCTGTTTGCACAACAACCCGGCTATCTCCGAACAGGCACTCGACGGCATTTTGAATGAAATAGAACAAGCGGCCTCCTCCCTGCTCTCGCTAACTGGGAAAGTTGGAATGAACCTGCGAGAAAATGAATGGCTGATGAGCATCAAACAGCGCGCTGGCATGCCAGGGGGCACTTGTCAGTTTGATCTGCCTTCTTATCACTACTGGCAAAAACAGGCCGCCAGTGTACGCCGTGCCAGCCTGGGTGCATGGCTGGCCCCATTGCTGCCGATTAGTGACGCAATAAAAATATTACTGCATCTGTTGCGCGAAAATGGACGAAAACTTAGCTTCATTGCGCATCAGGGGACTTTCCAGCAAATGCAGGGCGGACGGGCGGCACAATTACTGCGCGTCACTCTGAGTTCTGATCTGGCTTGCATACCTGAGCTAGGTGCAAACAAATACGCGATCAACATTCGTTTTATCAATGCAAATTATGCAGCAAAATCAACGATTTTTGAGTTTGATGTTCCTTTCGACCTGACTTTTTGCACCCTGACCACATGAGCCGCCCGCCTATCGTTGCCTGCCCCCACTGCGGCAAGGAATCCCCTTGGGATACCAACAATCGCTTTCGCCCTTTTTGCGGCGAGCGTTGCAAGATGATCGATCTTGGTAAATGGGCAGACGAAGAATTCCGGGTTGAAGTCCCAGGCGATGATCAGCAGGAATTCACTTCTCCGACTTACCAGGCCTGACGCAACAACGCGATACCGTGCGCGCCATGCTGCCATGCAGTTTGCATATCAACGTGAGTCAAACCACCCAGCGCATAAACCGGAATCGATAAACCCGCCGCCATCACTGAAAACTGATCCCAGCCCAGATGAACTGCACCAGGGTGACTTAGCGTCGGCAACACCGGACTCAACAGCGCGAAATCGCATCCCAGCGCTTCCGCCTTGCGCAACTCCTCACGAGAATGACAGGAAGCCGCACACCACGCCACAGCGGGGCGCTCTGCGCATTCGGCAAGCTGCGTTGATGTCAGGTGCACACCATCTGCACCGGCCTCATTCGCCATCGCCACATCAGTGCTTATCAGCACGCGTGCACCATACTCATGCGCCATATTCACGACACAATACGCCAAGGTACGAAGCTCATCGGACGATAGATTTTTTTCGCGCAACTGTAGCAACCGCAAACCATTTTGCAGGGCGATTTCCAGTCGCTGCAAAAACTCATCGACACCCAGCTCGGCGACGTTGCTAATGGCATAGAGATGGGGTAATTCCAGCGCATGGATGACCGGTCCGTTGGCCGGAAGGATGGGAGACACCGAACACATACTTCCCCCTTTATTAACAAAGGGGGATTGATGGGGATTTTGCCAGGAAAACTGCTGCCCTTCATGCGGATACAACTCACCCTGCCATGCTGTGACGCGGAAAAAACTCAGGCGCACGGTCGCATGCGGATAGGTAAATACGCGGGTAATCCACGGATAGGCTGTAATGACTTCTATCCCCAACTCCTCGCGCAACTCGCGTACCAACGCATCTCGACTCGATTCACCCGCTTCCACCTTGCCGCCCGGAAACTCCCAATGCCCCGCCCATATTTTGCCGGCAGGCCGTTGGGCTAACAGGAATGAACCATCCGGGCGCTGCAACACCGCAGCGGAGACTTCAACGACAGGTGATATTTCCAATCTGACCTCCAGATAATATAATCGATGTGCAATATAAATTATGTTGTCTGTCTGCTTTATATTTTTAGTGCCTGCCTCAAAACGAGACACAATGGTTGTTCACGAAATTTAGCTCGTCAGACCATGAATGCGGAAACTAAATTTTTAATTTTAACGCTTCCATAGTGATGTCATTTGCCCATATCAAGCGCTAAGTAACTGACGCATAGCGACATTATTATGATCGGCATTCATGGCAAGTTATACCCTCTGTGTAGGCAACCACAAAGTAACTTGCGTACCTTGAGCGGGTTGCGAAGCAACATCCAGACTGCCGCCCAGCAGCAAAAGAATCTCCTTGACGATTGCCACACCCAGGCCAGTGCCGGCAATATTTCCAGTGGAGTCTGCCCGCCAGAAGCGATCACCATAATGCTGGATTTGTGCGGGCGTCATGCCGATCCCCTGATCACTCACCGTGATACCAACCCGGCCAGGTGCTGTAATGATGGCTACGCGAATTTCTCCACCTTCCGGTGAATATTTGATCGCGTTGCCAATAATATTGTTTAGCACCTGGCGAAATTTAGAAATATCAGCCAGCGCATGGATCGCTCCCGGGGGCAGATCAAGCATGACTTTCCATCGTTCCTCAGCGACAGCCATATTAGCCACCGTATCCTGCACAAGCTGTGCAATATCGACAGGGATAATGGTCAAATCGTGCCCGCCACGCGCCTCGATTCTGGAAAGATCCAACATCTCGTTGATAATCTTGACTAGCCATAACGATTGACGGTGTATGGTTTCCAACAGTTCGCGCTGGGTGGGCGCATCCAGCTCGAGTTCCAACAATAACTCGCTTCCCCCCAGAATGCTGGACATGGGCGTACGCAATTCGTGTGCCGCATGGGAGAGAAATTCACTCTTCATCCTATCGATCTCGGTTTCATAGGTCACATCGCGAAAATGGAGCATCTTCGAATCCGCTACGTTATGGTTGCTCCGCAGGCTCACTTGTAGTGTGCGTCCGGCGGGAACTATAAGTTCGATTAATTCACGCCGGGGAGTTTTGCTGACTTCCGTGCCATTCAGGGAAGCCAATTCATCCGGTCTGCGGTAGGCGTGTGATGAGATGCAGATAGCGGCCATTTTTTCAGTAAACTGTGCCTCATCGAGACCGGCAATCTCATTGACGCTCAACCCTGTCATCTCGCTAAAGGCAGGACTGACATACTTGACACGCTGTGCCTCATCGAAGGAGATGAAACCATCCGGCGAGAGGGCAAAAATGCTGTTCAATTGCTCCATACGCTCTGTCAGCGCAATTTCGCTCAGTTTCCGATCGGTAATATCGTAGTTGACCCCAATCATCCGCACGGCTTCACCGTCGGCGTTGCGTAACACCATGCCGTCAGCCTTGAGGTAGCGCACTTCCCCCGTCGGCCAGACCACCCGAAATTCAGTGTCAAATGGATGCGCACCACTCAAAGCCTCGTTAATTTCCCTGTCCCCGCGAGCCAGGTCGTCCGGATGTAGGCCTTGTTGCCATGCCTGGTAGGCTCCGCTAAATTCTTCTGCGCGTACACCATACAATGCATACATCCATTTATCCCATACCAGGCGATTTTCTTTGACATGGTAATCCCACACACCAATCCTGGCCGAATCAGCAGCAAGCGCGAGACGCTGGCTAAGTTCGCCGATTTCTGATGTGAGTCCTGCGGCAATCCTGTTCGCATTGGCTCGCGTGTTGATGATCGACAACATCAGTCCGAACAACAGGCTGCTGATCGCGAATCCCGCGAACAAGGTAAACCATGCCTGGGTGTAATCGAACTGCAAGGCAGTGGCAACATCTTCAAATTGCAGCACCCACTGCGTATGCTGATCAAATTGAATGACGCGACGCAGATGGAACGCCGAATTTTCCTTTGCTGTGTTGGATGGGTTACTATCAAACAACAGATTTTCTGGTGACTGAGATTCACCATCGTAAAGGTGCAAATCAATCGCGCGACCTGCACTGCCTGATAAATCGGAAAGCGTGTTAGTCATCAGATCATTCATGCGAAACGGGCTGTAAACCCAGCCGATCAGCGCTTCTCGCCGCAGCTCAAGTGTCGATAGGTTTGCGTCCTTGCGATAGACTGGAAAATACATTAGCACCCCGGCCTGGATTGCCTTTTCTGTTTCCTGCAACAGCTTTACCTTTCCGGTCAGGGCTGCCTCGCCGCTATCTCTGGCATGCTCCATGGCTGTGCGGCGCACAGGTTCGGAGAACATATCAAAACCAAAGGCGCGCAAATTGCGATCACTAAATGGCTCCAGATAGATGATTGATGTCGTGATGGCGCGTTCACCGCCCGGGCGTACGGTATAGGCGGGAAATCCTTCGGCGCGAACTCGGGCAAGATGATCAGCGAGTCGACCCGGGCGAATCAGTTGGGAAAATCCTATGCCCTGCACCCCCGGGACATTCTGGTCAGCGTGCAAAGTGTTGACATAAGCACGCCATTGGTCACGACTGACTTCTTCTTTCGCGGCAAACAGGGCGGATCCGCCGCGAAGTATCATGGCATAGGTATTGAGTCGATCCTGGATCTTGAGCGTTGCCTGATCGCATGAAAATGTCAGTTGCTTAAATACGGATTGCTCGATGCTGTGCTTCACATAGAAGCTAGCAAATAGAGTAACGAGGATCCCACAGCCTAGCAGAATCCAAGCCGCCAGCAATCCTTTTCCTTTTGTCAGTTCATACATCCGCTTATGCCTTCCGGGTTGAAAGTTTTTTCAATATCATCCGCCTGTTTGATGATATTGAACGACCTGACGAAGCGACTGGTCTCAGATGCAATTGCAGTATGTTCCGACACATAAACAGTAATCTCACGCAGTTAACCACTCTAATTCACATATCACGATAAAGCCTTTGTTAAATATCAGGCATGTGAATATCCGCAATTGTCACCTAAGTGTAGCTCAACATAGTGGCACACTCCAAACGGAAAGCTTGATCAGCCCGTACTCCAGGCTCTTGGACGTTTCATACCGGCAATTTTACAAGCTTGTTTTACATAGCCATAAGGAAAGAGTTCAAATATCTTGTTTCGCGATTCAGTCCCTGGTCGCCGAGCGAGATGTTTGATGACATGCCTGACATCGGGCGCTACTTGATGCTCCGTATATGACTGGCGCATAAAGCGAATTGCATCCCAATGCTCGTCTGTCAGTTGAATGTGTTCCTGGCGCGCAAACTCTTGTGCAACTTCAACATTCCAGGCTAACGGATCAATTAGATAACCTTCATCATCAACATCTGGCAAGTCCATACATCCCCTCACTTCAAAGCCAATTTGCTCTTTAACCGATCTTCAACCCAGATAGGCGGCAATCACCCGTTCATTCTGATGCAATTGGGCGGGTGTACCTTCCACCGCAATGCGACCGCGCTCCATGACATAAGCATAGTCGGCAACTTCAAGTGCACTCTTGGCGAACTGCTCAACCAGCAGCAGCGTCACGCCGGACTCTTTGAGTCTGCGTATGATATTGAATACTTCCTGCACAATGACGGGAGCCAGCCCCATGGAGGGTTCGTCCAGCAGTATCACTTTCGGATTCGCCATCAGCGCACGACCGATCGCCAGCATTTGCTGTTCACCACCAGACAGGGTGCCAGCCGCCTGCAGCCGTCGCTCCTTCAAACGCGGAAATAGCGCGTAGACTTTTTCAAGGCCCTCTGCAGCACGGCCGCGAAAACCGAAAAACATCGGCAGATGATTGTATGCGCCCAACAGCAGGTTATCCTCGACGGATAATGGGCCGAACACTTTACGACCCTCAGGAGAGTGTGCCAGACCCAGTTTCGCGATACGCGAAGCGCTCAATCCCTGCACAGGTTGCCCACCCAGCAAGACCCTCCCTGAAGCTGGCTTAATCATCCCGGAGATCGCGCGCATGGTGGTGGTCTTGCCGGCACCATTGGCGCCGATCAGCGCAACAACCGAGCCTTGCTTGACGTGTAGCGTGGTCCCGGTCAGAACTTCGCTGGTGCCATAGCCTGCATGCAAATTTTCAACTTGAAGCATTTTGGTCAGTTTCCTCTATTAAGCCGGCATAGCGACTGGCTCATCTGGCGCCACACCGAGATACGCCTTGATGACTTTCGGGTCGCGCTTGACCTCATCCGGCGTCCCCTCTGCGATTACCTGACCGCTGTCGATGACCGTCACGGTATCGCACAATTCACTGACCACATCCATATGATGTTCGATCAAAATGATGGTGATGCCGCGCTCACGGATAGACTTGATGATAGACACCAGCACGCTCACATCGGGATGGGCCAGGCCTGCAGCCGGTTCATCGAGGATGAGTAATTCCGGCTTACGCGCCAGGGCTCTGGCGATTTCAAGAAAACGCTGCGCACCGTAGGTCAAATCTTTGGCGCGCATCCCGGCCTGATCGGCAAGCCCGGCCAGCGCCAGCAGCGCCAGCGCATCAGCTTTTGCGCGACTGTCCTCGGCACGTGAAAAACCTAGCAACACCAATGGCAGCGGCACGCGATACGCGCCCTTTAACGCCAGCATCACGTTATCCAACGCGGACAACTCGCCAAACAATTGCAGATTCTGGAAAGTGCGGGAGACCCCGGCGCGGGCGACCTTAAACAAACTGCCACGCGGCAGCGGTTTGCCATCCAGCAATATCTCACCAGAAGTCGGCGCATACAGCCCCGAGATCACATTTACCGCAGTGCTCTTGCCTGAACCGTTCGGGCCGATCAGACCGTGCACCTGCCCCTTTTTCACCTGCATATTGATACCATCGACCGCCTTGACGCCGCCAAAGTAGCGCTTGAGAGCTTGCAGCTCCAGCAGCACGCCACCAGATGATTTACCGAGTGGCAGCACATCATCCAGATTAGACGCGGGCGGGAGGGCGGATGGTGAAATACGGAAAAGTTTAGTCAAATAACGCGCGGCAAATCCCATTATGCCATCGGGCAAACCAACCACGACAGAAAACAGCATCAGCGCAAAGATCGCCTTGCGCCAATTTTCCGTGTTCTCCACCATGAAACCGCCTGCCACCAGCATACCCATCGCGATCACCGGCGCTAAAGCCTGAAACGGCTTGGTGGTCTTTTTCATCCAGCCGCGTCCGCCCGCCACCAGCGCCAGCAGCAAACCTGCCGCCGAGATCACTTCGAACAAAATCCGGTTGGATAACAGATTAGGCAGCAGCACGATCAGCGATGCACCGAAAAAAGCGCCCCACAGACTCTTGCGCCCGCCCAGCACCACACCCAACAGCAAAATCACCATCAAATCGTAAGTAAAACTTTGCGGCTGCAGATATTGAAAGTTGAACGCATACAGGCCACCGGCCAGTCCGCCCAGCGACGAACCCAGCGCGAATCCAGCCACCTTGTGGCGGAAAGTGCCCACACCCATCGCATCGGTGGCAATCGGACTGTCGCGCAGCGCTTCAAAGGCGCGCCCCCACTGCGAGGCGAGTAAATTACGCATCCCCATCCAGACTAACGCCAGTATAACCAGACACAGCCAGTAAAATCCGGACGCCCCCAGCGTCTGACCGAACAGTGGCGGACGATTCAAAGACAAACCCTGCGCGCCGCCGGTCAGTCCGTCCCACTCGTTGAGCACCGTAGTGGACAACGCGGAAAAACTCAACGTAGCCAGAGCAAACTGCGGGCCTTCCAGCCTTAATGCCGGAAAAGCCAGCACGCCGCCCAGCACAAGGCCGACAAGCAGGCTCACGCCCAGTGCACCCATCATGCCGAAGCCCAACAGCGAAACACTCAAGCCCGCAGCGTAGGCGCCCAGCCCTAAAAATGCGGCCTGCGCCAGATTCACTTGCCCCAGATAACCGACCGTCACATCCAGACCGATCAGCAATATGCCGTAGATGGTCAGCAACGTTAACAGGCCCAGCAGATAGGAGTTGCTGACCGTCAACGGGATACAGGCGAGCAACGCCAGGACGATGATTTCGGTGCCGCGTAATAACAATAAACGTTTCAGCATGGTCGTAAATTAAAAGTGCGTAGTGATTCGTTTGCCCCTTCCCCCGCAGTGTTTATTTGCGGGGGAAGGTTGGAAAGGAGGGAGATCATGGCAAGTCGTTATTGACATGATCTAGACCTTGCGTATGTTGGCTTTGCCAAACACACCGTTCGGACGTACCGCCAGTGCCAGGATCAGCAATAACAATCCGGGGGCTTCACGCCAACCGCTGCCCAGATAAAAGCTGGTCAGACTCTCCAGCGCGCCCAGACAGATACCGATTACCACCACGCCGAAGCCGGAATCGAGACCCGCTACCACAGCAACAGAAAAAGCCTTTAAAATCAGAGCAGAAGCCATAGTAGGTCCGACTGTCGTGATCGGTGAGATGAGTATCCCGGCCATCGCGGCCACCATGCCGGATAAACCGTAGGACAGCATAATAGTTTTCGTTGCAGAAATCCCCATCAGCTCGGCCGCATCGCGATCTGCCGACACCGCTGCAAAAGCCTTGCCCAGCAAAGTCTTGTGTTTGAATAGTTCGATCACCCCCATCACCGCCAGCACGCCGACGGCCACCGCAATTTCAAGTCCGGTGATACTGATGCCAAAAAAATCGAGCGCATCGGATGAAATAGGCGAAGGGAAAGGCCTATCGTCGCGTCCCCAGATATTTTCCGCCGCAGAAAAACCCAGCAGGCCGAAGATGATGGTGAGCAGGATCCAGCCTTCGCTCTTTTGCTCCAGCGCCAGACGCACACAGGCGCGCTCAACCACCAGTCCCATGGCGGCACCAAACAACAAGCCGCCTATCACCATCAACCAGTAAGGTGCACCCAAATTGAGCAGGGTCAGGCTAAAGAAGGCCGACAGCATCACCAGCTCGCCCTGGCCGAAATTAATGCTTTTGCTGGTCGCGTAAGTGAGCTGAAAGCCGTAAGCGATCAGGGCATACACCATGCCCATCAGGGCACCGCTTACCGCCATCTGTGCGATGATAGTCATGTTCATAAGAGTTACTCGTGAAATGACGGGGAGAGTGAGCCCCTCCCCGCTGCCGCTATTTAGAGGCGTTTTTGATCAGGCGATCACGATCTGCATTGTTGGCGAACACCACGTGCCCATCCATAATCTTGCCCATGATAGCGTCTGAGCGCTTGAAAGCCTCATGCGTTTGCTCGTTAGCCGGATCCCACTTGGAGAACGGGTGATTCCAGGTCGCGATGACACCCTTCACCGGTTCCTTCAAGTCTTCCAGGGCTGCCTTGATCTTGTGCGTATCATCACTCTGTGCCTGTTTGATTGCAGCGGCAAACAGATACACCGCGTCATAGCCCTGAGCTGCCGAAACGGGTGATGGAATACGCGTCACGTTATAGGTTTTATGATAGCCATCGATAAAGCTTTTCACCTTAGGCGTAATCGGCTCTTCGATAAAGGTCTGCGGCATCAGCGTACCGTTGCCGTTTTTACCCGCATTGTCGATATAGTTGGACATCGACAAGGTCCAACCACCGATCAACGGCATCTTCATGCCGAGCTTGGCCATGCCGTTTGAGACTGCTGCCATTTCTGGACCGATACCCCAGATCAGAATCGCCTGAGCACCATGCGTCTTGGCACTCAGCAATTGCGCGGTCATGTCCTTATCGCCGATGTTAAACTTTTCGGTAGCGACGACTTCCAGCTTATTGCCCTGTTTCTTAATCTGATCGACCAAGTCATCATGGCCTGACGCACCATAGTTGGTCGCGTCATGCAAAATCGCGACTTTGGTAAATTTCTGATTGATCGCTTCTTCCACCACCATAGAAGACTGGATACCGTCATGTGCCGCAAAACGGAAGATAGACACATCTTTAGCACCCGCCTTACTCCACTGCGTCATTGACGCGGAACCGGCTGCCGGGGTGATGATCTTGGTAATGCCTTTTTCCTGCAAATGCTTATCGCCAGCCAGCACCACACCGGTGTTCACCGTACCGATCACCCCGGACAAATCGTCCATCGAAGCCAGTTCCTGAGCAATCAGTGCGCCTCGCTCATTCTTGGCTTCATCATCACGCTCGATGATTTCTATCTTCTTTTTCTTGGCGCCGACGCTGATGCCGCCTGCAGCGTTTATCTCATTGATCGCCAGTTTCGCACCATCGCGCATCGAAGTACCCATCGGTGCAGAGCCGCCGCTAAACGGGCCGGTCAATGCAATTTTGATCGAATCTCCCGCAAAGGCCGGTGCGGCAAACATACCCAAAAGCAGTGTTGCAATAAGCGTCTTATTCATCAGTTTTTCTCCGGGTTAAGGAATGGCGTTTAAACCTGTCGTAAAGCGTATTCCGCAGCTTTACACTCAGGATTTGGAGTGTATCCGAATTGCTCTTCAATGTCATTCCAGTGTAGGTCGCCACATCGAACTTAAGCAAGCTGTCTGCCGCACCAGTCTCGAGCAAACTGCCCAGCGACACGCCCGCTGCGTGATCCGCGCGACAAGGACCATTGCAGCGCCTCGCGGCGAACCTGATCTGTCAAACCCAGCTGCCAGCCATGATATTCCAGCCAGCGTGCGGCAATCACCAGATATTCGTCCTGACTGAAGGGATAGAAGGAAATCCACAGACCGAAGCGCTCAGACAACGAGACTTTTTCCTCGATACTTTCCGCAGGATGAATTTCATCGCCGGCGTACTTGGTCGCCAGATTGTCGCTCATATAGTCGGGCATCAGATGGCGACGATTGGACGTGGCGTAGATCAGCAGATTGTCGGAAAAAGCGACCAGATCACCATCCAGGGCGGCTTTCAGCGTCTGATAACCATCCTCGTCAGCGTTGAATGACAGATCGTCGCAATAAAGTATGAAGCGCTCTTCGCGCCCCTCGACTAAGCCCACAATCAACGGCAGATCCACCAGACCTTGTTTATCGATTTGAATTACGCGCAGGCCGGATTCGGCATATTCATTCAACAACGCTTTTACCAGTGACGATTTTCCGGTGCCGCGCGCGCCACTGAGTAGCACGTTATTCGCCGTGCCGCCCTTAACAAATTGCAGGGTATTTTGCTGGATGCGCTTTTTCTGGTCGCCGATGCCGAGCAGATCATCCAGTTGAATGCGCTGAAAATTGACAACGGGCCGCAGAGTACGCTGCTGGTGATCCCAACGAAAAGCGGCTGCCGCCTGCCAGTCAGGTGCTGCCACTTGAGTGGAGGGTAGAACCTGCTCCAGACGGGAGAGCAGACCTTCGGCGCGGGTAAGGAATTGATCGAGATTATTCATAAAATTCAAATCTTTATCCACGAAAGTCACGAAAATGACTATCTCAAATGCACTTTATAGCTAATGAAAACTCAAAACCTATTCAATACAACAATCTTTAGAAAAACACATGACGGGTAAGCGTCTAGCAAACAAGTAAAATTTTGATTTATTTCGTTTTTCCGTGGACAATGTTTTAACTTAGCTTCGATAACTGGCGTTTATCTTGACGTAGTCGTAGGAAAAATCGCAGGTCCACAACGTGGTACTCACCGCACCGCGCCCCAGCACCACACGGATGGTGATATCCGATTGTTGCATCACACGCTGCCCGTCTTCCTCCCTGTAACTCGCCGCACGCCCGCCTTTTTCAGCGACCAGCACATCGTCAAGGTAGAGTTGAAGTGCCGACACATCCAGATCTTCCACGCCGGCATAACCAATCGCAGCGAGGATACGCCCCAGATTTGGGTCTGAAGCAAAAAATGCCGTCTTGACCAGCGGAGAGTGCGCGATGGCGTAGCCGATTTTCTTACATTCAGCCTCATCCCGACCGCCTTCCATGGCGATAGTGATGAACTTGGTCGCGCCTTCTCCGTCGCGCACGATCGCCTGAGCCAGGAAGATCGCCACTTCTGAAACTGCATCGAGCAGGGTATTGTAAGCAGCGCTGTCCGCCGCATTGACTTCAGGCAACGCGGATTTTCCGGTCGCGATCAGCATCAGCGCGTCATTGGTCGAGGTGTCGCCATCCACGGTGATGCAGTTGAACGAACGGTTCGCCGCATCACTGACCATCTGCTGCAACAACGGTTGCGCAATGCCCGCATCGGTGGCGATATAACCCAACATGGTCGCCATATTCGGGTGAATCATGCCTGAACCCTTGGCGATACCGGTAATAGTGATGTTCACGCCATCTACCACAACCTGCTTGGAAATCGCCTTGGCGACGATATCCGTTGTCATGATCGCTTCGGCCGCATTCAACCAGTTATCCGCCACCATATTCGCGACAGCGGCAGGCAGACCGGCGGCGATTTTAGCGACCGGCAACGACTCCATGATCACGCCAGTTGAATACGGCAGGATCTGGTTAGGCTTACAACCCAACAAACCTGCCAGTGCATCACAAGTCGCACGCGCATCCTGTAAACCCTGCTCGCCGGTGCCGGCATTGGCGTTCCCTGTGTTGATCACCAGCGCACGGATGCCATCGGCCTGCGCCAGATGTTCTTTAGCCACGATCACAGGAGCCGCACAGAAACGATTGGTGGTAAAGACGCCCGCCACCTTGGCGCCCGCGCACAATTCCATCACCAATAAATCCTTGCGGTTTTCGCGCTTGATATTGGCACAAGCGAAACCCAGCGATACGCCCGCAACAGGCAAGGCCAACACGGGCGGGTTCAAATTAACCGGCATAAAATACTCTCCTGCATTAAACAAAAGAACCGTGTATCCACTCTTTCCCTCACCATCCGACAGAGGGTGAGAAAAAAGCGCAATACACGGCTATTATTGACTGACCATGGTCTTTAGTAACGACCGCCGGTCTTGTAAATGTAATTCGTCAGTTCGGCTGACTCGATATTTACGCGACGAACGATGCCGTGCATATTACGGATAATGCCGCGCATTACTCGATATACCAAGGTAGGATGGGAGTTGATCAGCGTTTCGAAACGAACACGCTCCATACTCACCACTTTGGTGGGTCCCACCGAATACAGGGTTGCACTGATTTGCGTGGCCGCGCCGCCTGCAAAAGTGATCATTCCGGCCAAATCGCCTGGTTTAAGCACATGTACAGCTGACTCCTCACCGCCACTTTCGATCTTCACTTCGATTTCACCCGAAGCCAAAATATAAAGGTTATCAGGATGACTGTCTTGGGGCTGAACAATAATGTCGCCATCATTGTATTCACGAACTTCAAACAGTGCAGACAGAATTTCAATCTCTGCCTCGTTCAACTCTTCTGTAACGGGTGATGTGCGCAGCGTATCTATGACTAATGACATTGCATTCTCCTAGTTAACTCAATTTACCATGGCACTGCTTGTATTTTCTGCCAGAACCGCACGGGCACGGATCATTACGTCCAATTTTAATGCCGTCACGAGTGAACGGTTGAATCTCCTCATCGGTTGACACAGACTCATCGGCCTGCGCCAGCGCTTCTTCATAGTCCGCGTGATGATACTGTACATTTTCCACGCCGGGTGCCGGCTCGATCTCCTCGACTTCCGTCTGATTGCGCACTTGCACGGTCATCAGTACTTCAGTGACTTCGCGCTTGATGATATCGAGCATAGTTGAAAACAGTTCAAACGCTTCACGTTTGTATTCCTGCTTGGGGTTCTTCTGCGCATAACCGCGCAGATGGATACCCTGACGCAAGTGATCTAACGCCGACAAATGTTCACGCCAATGTAAATCCAGACTTTGCAGCATGATCGCGCGTTCGTATTGATGCATACTATCGGCACCCACTTCATCCACCTTGGCCTGATACAGTTGCTGCGCATGCTCGTTAACACGAGCGCGCAAACCGGCCTCGTTAAGATGATTATCTTCATCAAGCCACTGTACCAGCGGCAAGTCAAGACGAAAATCTGCTGCAAGCACTTTTTCCAGACCAGGCACATCCCACTGCTCTTCCATGCTGTGCGGCACGATATACACGCTGATCGCGTCATCCAGCACGCTGTTGCGCATGGCGGAAATGGTCTCCGAAATATCATCGCTTTCCAGCAATTCGGTGCGCTGCTGATAGATCACTTTACGCTGATCGTTGGCCACATCGTCGTACTCCAGAATCTGCTTACGCATATCGAAGTTTCTGGCTTCAACCTTGCGCTGTGCATTTTCGATCGCACGCGTAACCCAAACATGCTCAATCGCTTCACCTTCAGGCAACTTGAACTTGTTCATGATCGCGGCGACGCGATCAGACGCGAAGATGCGTAACAGCGGGTCTTCCAGCGACAAATAGAACCTGCTGGAACCGGCATCACCCTGACGACCGGCGCGACCGCGTAACTGGTTATCCACGCGGCGCGACTCATGACGCTCGGTGCCGATGATGTGCAAACCACCGCTGGCTAACACCTGCTGATGCACCACTTTCCATTCGGCTTGAATTTCGGCGATACGCTGATCCTGAGCAAGTTCATCGAGACTCTCATCTTCCCGCACTTGATCAATCAATTTATCGATACTGCCACCCAGCACGATGTCCGTCCCGCGTCCCGCCATATTGGTGGCAATAGTGACCATCCTGGGCTGACCGGCCTGCGCGATGATTTCCGCTTCACGCGCATGCTGCTTGGCATTCAACACCTGATGCGGCATTTTCTCCTTGTCCAGCAAGGCGGATAACAATTCCGAATTTTCGATCGAGGTCGTACCCACCAGCACCGGCTGACCGCGCTCATAACAATCCTTGATATCGACGATCACCGCGCGGTATTTCTCGGCCGCAGTCAGATACACCTTGTCCATCAAATCATTACGAATGGTCGGACGATTCGGCGGAATAATGACTGTTTCCAGATTGTAAATCTGCTGGAATTCGTAGGCTTCGGTGTCAGCCGTTCCCGTCATCCCGCCCAGCTTGTTGTACATGCGAAAGTAATTCTGGAAGGTAATCGACGCAAGCGTCTGATTTTCTTTCTTAATTTCAACGCCTTCCTTAGCTTCAACGGCCTGATGCAATCCTTCAGACCAGCGTCTGCCTGACATCAGTCGACCGGTGTGCTCATCGACGATCACGACCTCGCCATTTTGCACTACATAGTTTTGATCCAGGTGATACAGGGCGTGCGCGCGTAAGGCCGCATATAGATGATGAATCAGATTGATATTCGCCGCATCGTACAGACTGCCCAAAGGCGGCAAAAGGCCAGCCTCAGTCAGGATATTTTCAGCGTGTTCATGACCCGATTCGGATAGCAGAATCTGATGATTCTTCTCATCGACCGAATAGTCGCCGGGGCTATCCTCTTCCTTCTGACGCACCAGCCCTTTGACCAACTCATTGATTTTTACATAGATATTGACATCGCCCTCGGCTTGCCCCGAGATGATCAGCGGCGTACGTGCCTCATCAATCAGAATAGAGTCGACTTCATCGACGATCGCATAGTTGAGTTTGCGCTGGAAGCGCTCGCCCATCTGGCTCGCCATATTGTCGCGCAGGTAATCGAAACCGAATTCGTTGTTAGTTCCGTAAGTAATATCCGCCGCATAGGCTTCCTGCTTCTCGTCCGACGGCATCTGCGTGACGATCACACCGACCGTCAGACCCATGAAGCGATACAACCGACCCATCCAGGCCGCATCGCGCGATGCCAGATAATCGTTCACCGTTACCACGTGCACACCAAGGCCGGTGATCGCATTCAGATAAACTGGCAGCGTCGCCATCAGTGTCTTGCCTTCACCGGTACGCATTTCGGCGATCTTGCCCGAATGCAGCACCATGCCACCGATCAGCTGCACATCGTAATGGCGCATGCCCAATACGCGCGAACTGGCTTCACGAACCACGGCGAAAGCTTCAGGCAGGATGGAGTCAAGCGATTCACCCTTGGCAAAACGCTGGCGGAAAATCTCTGTCTTTTCGCGCAATTCATCATCGCTAAGTTTCGCGATGTCCGCTTCCAGATTATTAATCTGTTTGACGGTCGTGCGATACTGTTTGAGCAAGCGATCATTACGACTACCGAAAATACTTTTTAGCGCTTTTGAAATCATTTTTTTATCAACCACAAATTAAGGGTGAGAGAGCACACAGGCCCCTCACCCTTTTAAAATATCTGAAAACCCGTTAATTATCCGGCTGCATTCTGTAAAAAACGCTCAGGATTCTGAGCCATACCCTTATAGCGAACTTCAAAATGCAAATGATTGCCTGTCGAACGTCCTGTACTGCCGACCTCGGCGATTTTATCTCCGCGCCGCACAACTTGACCTACTTTAACCAGCAAACGCGAAGCATGCGCGTAACGCGTGACGATATCGTTACCATGATCCACCTCGACCATATTACCATATTCAGGGTGGGTATCTGAGTACACCACCACACCGCCCGCCGATGCATGGATCGCCGTACCGGGCGGAGACATGAAATCGACCCCTTCATGCATCGCACGCTTGCCGCTAAACGGATCGACCCGCCAGCCGAAATTGGAGGTGTACCAGCCGTCGACGATAGGCATGGTGGACGGCAACAGCCCACGACTCAATTGATTCTGCATCAGCAGGGTTTCCAGCGCCATCAGCTTGTCAGCCCTATCGTCCACACTCTGCGTCAGCAAATCCAATTGTGACGCTAAGCTGAGCGCTGACAGATTACCCGGCGCCACCAGCGGGCCGCCTTGAGCCGGCTGTTGATCGAATTGAAACTCGGATGGCTTCATGCCGGTTAATTTGACCAGACGCCCCCCCAGTGCATCGATGCGCTGCATGCGAACCTGCATCTCACCCAGCTTCATGGCCAACGTATCGAGACTGGCGCGATCCTCGACTAACGCCTTTTTCATCAGCGGCATCCCACCAAGCAACACGCGCAACTGTTCGCTCATCCCTGCGGGGGCGAGACGCGCCAGCGCATACTGACTGACTATCACCGCAACGATCATCAGGCTGACTATCAGGAACATCGCCAGAACGATCTGGCTTCCCCCTAATTTAATACTGCGAGTTTTCGCCCAACGATTGGAAACTAGAATAATATCCATGCTTCCTCCTCTCTCATATGGTCTATGCCTGTGGCACTACGTTTTAATTCACTGATGAGCAACGAACCGGAATTGCGCTCGCTATTCAACACCGTACAGACGCTGTCTGAACTACAGAATCATTTCGCCCGCGTTGTACCACCTCAATTTGCACAAGCCAGTCAAGTGCTGGGATTGCACAATGGCACACTTAATATCGCCACGGCCAACGGAACGATGGCCGCCAAATTACGTCAGCTTGCGCCAGAACTGGTGACTAAATTGCAAAACAGGGGTTGCGAGGTTAGCGCAATCAGGGTAAAGGTGCAAGTTACCTACGCCACGCGCCCCCCTGTACGCACCCCGCGCCTGCTGACTGAAACGGCGCAGCAGCAGTTGCAGGCACTGAGCAGCAGCCTCATCGACTCTCCGTTAAAATTGGCACTGGAGAAACTATCAAAAAAGAAGGGCTGACCTGAAAACCACAAAAACCATATTATTCAAATTGTTAAAAGCATCCTTCAGAGCAATACCAGCCATCCCACCAGCACATAGCGTTCCAGCACAAACAACAAACCGAAGATCAGCAGCAGCAACACGGTGAAACGCACCGTCTGCCAGGCAAATTTAAGGTAGTGGCGCTGACGCGTGAAGATATACATTCCGCCGCTCAAGATCAGCATCAATGTCACGACAACCAGAATCAGACGTAGAATTAACATTCGTCACCCCCTGCGGCTCGGCTACGCCGCTTGCAACTGCGGGTGCAAAAAAGCCGGCGCATCCGCAACATTGTCGTAGGTAACAAATTCCCACGCCTGATCGTCGGCGAGCAATTCGCGCAACAAAGCGTTGTTAAGCGCATGTCCGGACTTGAATCCGGAAAAGGCACCGATAATCGGATGTCCCAGCAAGTACAAATCCCCAATCGCATCGAGTACCTTGTGTTTGACGAACTCGTCCTCGAAACGCAAACCATCGGCGTTCAACACGCGGTACTCGTCCATGACAATCGCATTGTCCAGACTACCGCCCAACGCCAAGCCTTGCGAGCGCATGTATTCGACATCCTGCATAAATCCGAAGGTACGCGCGCGGCTGATATCGCGGACATAAGCATGTTCGTCCAGCTCCAGCGTCACATGCTGTTTGGTATTGGCGAACACCGGATGGGCAAAATTGATGGTAAAGGTTAATTTACAGCCATGATAAGGCTCGAATTTAACCCACTTATCAGCTTGTTTAACTTCAACTATTTTTTTAATGCGGATGAATTTTTTAGGCGCAGACTGCTCAACAATACCCGCTGATTGCAGTAAAAAGATGAACGTGCCGGCACTACCATCCATGATAGGCACTTCAGCGCCATCCATTTCAACCACCACATTGTCTATCCCCAAGCCTGCCAGGGCCGACATCAGATGCTCTATCGTAGCGATACGCACGCCGTTTTGCTCCATACAGGTAGACAGACGCGTGTCATGTACCAGATGCGCGCGCGCAAAAATTTCCTCGACCGGTTTAACATCGACGCGGCGAAACATCACGCCGCTGTTAATCGGCCCGGGACGCAATGACAACGTGACTTTTTCGCCGCTATGCAAGCCTACTCCGGTCACGCTGACGGAGGATTTTAAGGTGCGTTGCTTAACCATCGGTTTTTTAGAAGGCAGTATCATGGCACGATTCTAACATAGCGTCCCGCAGACATTTAATTCAAACGCTAGCCGTTCGCACCGAACATCATGCGTTTGGCGACAAAGCGCTTGGCGAATGGCAAACAGTCCAGCGCGGTGAGCGTTGCGGCACGGGCGGCACCGACCACAGGCAAATCGTTGGAGAATAAACGCACCAGACTGTCGGTAAAACGGATGCCCGCTTCACGATCCAGACGGCGACGGCTGCAATAACTGGTCAGCATCTCTTCCGTACCGAGCGCTTCTAACTGACTATCCAGTATGACTTGCGCCAAATCCCACGCATCGCGCAGCCCCAGATTAAAGCCTTGTCCTGCCACCGGATGCATGGTTTGTGCGGCATTGCCGAGCAGCACGGTATGCGGCATCGGTGATTGGTCAGGTGCTTTTTTAAGTCCCAGCGGATAACAGGTGCGCTTGCCTACCGTTAAAAACTCACCGACACGATCACCGAAGTGCTGATGCAGCTCGGATAAAAATTGCGCATCATTCCAGCCCAGCATTTCCGCTGCGCGTTCATGCGGCGCAGTCCAGACGATTTCATAGCCATCCTTGTAGGGCAGCAGCGCCAGCGGGCCTTGCGGGGTGAAACGCTCGAAGGCGGTATCGGCTCTGGGGGCTGCACACGTCACATGAGTGATCAGCGCGCTCTGTCCGTAATCGTGATACGAGGGTGGGAATTGCTGTACCAGCAGTTTTCCTCCGTCCGAGACCACCGCCAGCCGCGCGTGCAGCGTGTGCTCCACATCATTTTGCTGATAAGCGATCACGGCGTACTCGGACTCACCGGCCAACTGCGTGACGTTCGCACCATAAATGGTGGTCACCGTGCTCTTCTTCAGCGCGTTGGTCAATGCGTCCTGCAACACCGGATAAGGCAACACGTAACCTAATTCCGGCACCTTCATTTCTGTCGCGCGCAACACGGCACGGCCGAAACTTTGTTTTTGTGAGATGTGGATGGTGCGGATCGCAGACACGTCCTGCATCTGATGCCAGACACCCAGACGCTCGAGCAACAATCGGCTGCCGCAAGATAGAGCGAGCGCACGCGCATCAGCACTAGGCAGATCTGCCTGCCTGGCTTCGATCACGCAGACCTTTAATTTACTGTTTTTCAAAGCCAGCGCCAGCGCACTGCCCACAGGTCCACCGCCGATAATGGCGATATCGTATAAATTCTCAGATTGATTGGATGTCATGGCTGTCCTGAAATGGGGGATCTGTCCCCGCAACAGAAGTGTAGCACGTCCCTGTTCGCATCGCAGTCGCTGCGGGGGACTTGAAATCGGGCAAATGCGCCCCACCTTGTTCGTCACTTTCTTCTAACACTAAAGGACTGCTATGACTGCAAGCACTAATCGCGAAACGATGGGATTTCAGACAGAAGTAAAACAGCTTCTGCAATTGATGATTCACTCTTTGTACTCCAACCGCGAGATTTTCCTGCGCGAACTGGTCTCCAACGCATCGGACGCCTGCGACAAGCTGCGCTTCGAAGCGCTGCACAACGATGCGATGTTCGAAAACGACTCCGAACTGCAAATTAGCATCGGTTACGACAAGGAAGCGCGCACCCTGACCATCAGCGATAACGGCATCGGTATGAGCCGCGATGAAGTCATCAACAATCTGGGCACCATCGCCAAGTCAGGCACGCGCGAATTTTTCTCCAAACTCTCCGGCGACCAGCAAAAAGATGCAGGGCTGATCGGTCAGTTCGGTGTTGGTTTCTATTCCGCCTTTATCGTCGCTGACAAAGTCGTGGTCACCACCCGCCGTGCCGGTGAAAATACCGACCAGGGCGTATGCTGGGAATCGGACGGCGGTGGCGAATTCGTCATCGAGATGGTTGAAAAAGCCACACGTGGCACCTCCATCACATTGCATCTGCGCGACGATCAGGACGATCTGTTAGCCGGTCACAAGCTGCGTTCCATCATCCGCAAGTATTCCGATCACATCGTTCAACCGATCGTGATGAAGAAGGAAGAATGGAAAGACAGCGCACAGGTCATCACCGATGAGGATGAAACCGTCAATCAGGCTTCCGCCTTGTGGGCGCGTTCCAAGAACGAGATTACCGAAGACGAGTACAATGCATTCTACAAACACGTCGGTCACGACTATGAAGATCCGCTGGCATGGACTCATGCGCGCGTCGAAGGTCGTCAGGAATACACGCAACTGCTGTACGTTCCATCCCGCGCCCCGTTTGACATGTGGGATCACAACGCCCAGCACGGCATCAAGCTGTATGTAAAACGCGTCTTCATCATGGACGATGCGGAGCAACTCCTGCCGACCTATCTGCGTTTCGTACGCGGTATCGTTGACTCGAACAATCTGCCGCTCAACGTTTCACGCGAGATTCTGCAGGAATCCAAGGACATCAAGGCGATCCGCGAAGGTTGCACCAAGAAGGTATTGGGCCTGCTGGAAGATCTGGCCGCCAATGATGCAGAAAAATTCACCACCTTCTGGGGACAGTTCGGTCAGGTCATCAAGGAAGGCACCGGGCAGGATTTCGCCAACAAAGATCGCATCGCAGGACTGCTACGCTTCGCCTCCACACAATCAGACACAGCGGATGAAACCGTCTCGCTGGCTGATTACATCGGCCGGATGAAGGAAGGTCAGGACAAGATTTACTACATCACCGCCGACACCTTCAATGCGGCGAAAAACAGCCCGCATCTGGAAGTATTCCGCAAGAAGGGCATCGAAGTGTTGCTGCTCTCGGCACGCGTGGACGAATGGGTAGTCGGTTCTCTGACCGAGTTCAAGGAAAAGACGCTGGTATCGGTCGCCAAGGGCGGTCTGGATCTGGGCGCTTTGGAAGATGAAGCCGAGAAACAAGATCAGGAAAAACAAGCGACTGAACACAAGGAACTGACCGGCAAGATCGAAGCCGCCCTCGCAGGTCGCGTCAAGGAAGTGCGCGTCACCCATCGCCTGACGGATTCACCGGCCTGCCTGGTCGCCGACGAAGATGACATGAGCGGCAATATGGCGCGTATGTTGAAAGCGGCAGGTCAAAAGGTTCCCGAGTCCAAGCCTATCCTGGAAATAAATCCACAGCATCCGGTGGTGATCCGCCTCAAAGCCGAATCACTACATTTTGATGACTGGGCTGCGGTGTTATTCGATCAGGCTTTGCTGGCCGAAGGCGGACAACTGGACGATCCTGCCGGCTTCGTCAAACGCATCAACCATCTGATGCTGGAGATGCGCGCAAGCTGACACGCTAGTGTCATCCCCGCGCAGGCGGGGATCCAGTCTTTGTAACGAATTCTGGATTGCATCACTCCGTTCGCAATGACAATCGTTAAAAAAACCGGAGCGATCCGGTTTTTTGCATTTATTTGATTGTAAATAAAAAATCTTCGATCGTCGGAAAGGTTAATTTCACCTTCAATTCGCGCGTCATGCGTTGATTACTCAACCTGCGCGACTCGTTCATAAACGACCACATCACCGGCGAGACGGCTTTCTGCACGCAATCCCGCGACATACGGGGTGCTAGCGCTAAACCATAAGCCCTAGCCACCGCATCGAAGTAATCGCCCATCTTCATTTCATCATCATCGGTGGCGTGATAAATACGGCAAGGCTTGCCCCGTTGCAACGCCGCCATCGCGATGTTCGCCAGATCATCGGCGTGAATGTGATTACTGTAACTATCCTCACTCGCAATAATCGCGGGCGCACCCGAACGCAAACGCGCCAGCGGCAATCGATCCTCGGCATAAATACCCGGCACACGCAGAATGCTGGCGTTCACTCCGCCTCTCTTAGCCCAAGCGCGAATTTGCCGTTCGGCATCCACTCTCAGCTTACCGCGCGATGACTCAGGATACACCGCACGCGTCTCATCAACCCGCTCCCCGCCACAATCGCCATACACGCCGCTGGTGCTGATGTAAACCAGCCGTTCCGGCAGTTTCCCTTGCGACAAGGCGCCGAGTAGATTCTGCGTGCGCGTATCGAGGAATCCCCCTCCTACCCCCCTTTTGGTAAAGGTGGGTGTGGGTGAATTTGCAGGCGGCGCAAAGTGCAGCACCGCATCGGCCAGTCCCGCGATACGGGACAGACTGGCGCGGTCATCCAGATCGCCCATCACCGGCACGGCACCCAATTGACGCAAGCCATCCGCATGAGCTGAATTGCGTATCAGCGCATAGACGCGATAGCGAGGAGTGAGTTTCGGGAGGGTTCGCCGCGCCACATCACCACATCCTGCAATGAGTATTCGTTTCATGGACGAATTATGCGTTAAAATTCATACTTTCGCGTAACCACTCAGTCTTTGATCATGACCTTTCAAACCACGATACAGCCCAGCGGCCACCAATTCCCTATCGAAGCAAACGAAACCGTACTGGAAGCCGCCCTCAGACACGGCCACACACTGCCTTATAGTTGCCGCGATGGCGTCTGCGGCGTGTGCAAAGGAAAAGTCTTACAAGGACAGGTAGATTATGGCAAACATCAGGCCTCCGCTCTGACCGAAGCGGACAAAGCTTCAGGTATGGCGCTGTTTTGCTGCGCAAAACCTCAATCTGACCTGATCATCGAATGTAAGGAAGTGAGTGCGGTCAAAGACATTCAGGTTAAGACCATGCCCTGCCGCGTGCACAGCATGGAAAAACCAGCCGAAGACGTCATGATCTTGAAATTGAAGCTCCCCGCTAACGAGCGCCTGCAATTTCTGGCCGGTCAGTACATCGACATCCTGTTAAAAGACCAGAAGCCGCGCAGTTTTTCGCTGGCGAATGCGCCACATAACGATGAATACCTGGAACTGCACATCCGCAATATTTCCGGCGGCGAGTTCACCCACCACGTTTTCGAGGAAATGAAAGAGCGCGACATCCTGCGCTTCAAGGGGCCGCTGGGCACTTTCTTCCTGCGCGAAGATTCAGATCTGCCCATCATTTTTGTAGCCAGCGGCACCGGTTTCGCACCGATCAAGGCCATCATCGAACACGCACTGTATATCGGCATCAGCCGCCCTATGCATTTCTACTGGGGCGCGCGCAAACTCTCCGATCTGTATATGCTGGATATGGCTAAACAATGGGAATCGCAAGGGATTAAATTCACACCTGTCTTGTCTGACGCGATACCGGAAGATAAATGGCAAGGACGCACGGGCTTCGTCCACAATGCGGTGATGGATGACTACAGCGATTTGTCCGGACATGTGGTCTATGCCTGCGGCGCACCTGTCGTGGTGGAAGCGGCCCACACCGACTTCACCAATGGACGCCGCTTACCGAATGAGTCGTTCTTCTCGGATGCCTTCACCTTCACGCCCAAAACAGCCTGATTATTACTTCAATACGGCAAGGTGCGCCTTGCCGTAACGGCATCGCTTCATTCTCCAGGTAAACTTTTTAATAGATTCGTCACAAATCTATAGGGTGCGATTATAATCACACGCGCCGTTGATATTTACACTCAGCGCATTTATTACGACGAATAGCGGGATTATCTCCGAGCGACGTCGGACTCTAACAGGGGCGGAAATGGCGATTAAAAAAGTGGATGTATTGCTGGTGGGCGCGGGTGTGATGAGCGCCACGCTCGGTAAATTGTTGGCGATACTGGATCCTTCGTTGAAAATTATGATGGTCGAGCGCTTGGCTTCGGTGGCGCACGAAAGTTCACATGCACTCAATAACGCAGGAACCGGACATGCCGGGTACTGCGAACTCAACTACACCACCCAACAAGCAGACGGCAGCGTCAGCATTGATCGTGCGCTAGCTATCAACGCGGCGTATGAAGTTTCTTTACAATTTTGGTCCCATTTGGTCGAAACCGGCGTATTGCCGACACCAGAAAGATTCATCAATCCGATTTTTCATCAAAGTTTTGTCTGGGGAAAAGACAACGTGACCTTTCTGCGCAAACGCTATGAAGCGCTGCGCGAACATCATTTGTTCGAAGAAATGGAGTACAGCGAAGACCACGCCGTACTGAAAGAATGGATGCCTCTGGTCATGCAACATCGAAAATCATCGCAGGCGGTCGCCGCCACCCAGGTCAAACATGGCACGGACGTTGATTTCGGCATGCTCACGCGAAAACTGGTCAAAGCACTCACCAAACACTCCACCTTTGACCTCAAGTTATCTCATAGTTTAACCAGCATGAAGCAATATCCGGATAGCCGCTGGCATGTGCGCATCAAGGATAACCACACCGAGCACAGCAAGACCATAGACGCCGGCTTCGTATTTTTAGGCGCTGGCGGCGGTGCGCTGCCGCTGTTACAAAAATCCGGCATACCTGAAAGTCAGGGCTATGGCGGTTTCCCGGTGAGCGGACAGTGGCTGATCTGCAAGAATCCAGATGTCGTCAAACGCCATACCAGCAAGGTTTACGGTAAGGCACCGATGGGTGCGCCACCGATGTCGGTACCGCATCTGGACGCCCGAATTATCGACGGACAACCGGCACTGCTGTTCGGCCCATTCGCCAGCATTACCACCAAATTCTTACGTGAAGGCTCAGTGCTGGATCTATTCTCCTCGCTCAAGTCGAACAACCTCAAACCCATGCTGTCGGTTGCCCGAGACAACCTCGATTTAACCCGCTACCTCATCACCGAGGCGTTCAAATCTCACAAGGAGCGCGTGGATAGTTTGCGCGAATTCTATTTAGACGCGAAAGAGGAAGACTGGGAATTGGCGTCAGCCGGTCAACGTGTGCAGATCATCAAGGGCTGCGACAAAAAAGGCGGGCGACTGGAGTTTGGCACCGAGATTGTAACCTCCGGGGATGGTACGCTAGCCTCCTTACTGGGCGCCTCTCCGGGTGCGTCAACTTCGGTACAGGCGATGATTGAAGTCATCGAACGCTGTTTTTCTGAGCGGGTCAAGAGCGATGACTGGCAGCAAAAATTGAAGGTAATGATCCCGTCTTATGGTCAATCGCTGGATGAAAACGAAGAATTGCTGCATGCGGTGCGTGAAAGAACACTCGATACGCTAGGCTTGGAGCACAGGGAAGGCAAAGCCGGCAGCAAGAAGCGCCGCTAAGCCTGGGGGGTGGCGTCTATGCATGTTGGGATAACACCACCCGTTTTGGCTGATCTGCGCTCGCCCCCATCGTCTCTATGGCGCAGATTGAGCGCATGCATTGCAGTGAAATTCCGGATCCAATGAGTCAGATTCGGGCCAGTTCCGACGGCACTCGCCTGTACATGAACCAATTTCAACTTTTCACGGTCGCCGGCAACCCTGATTTCGCGCTACAAATGCAAGCGCTGGCGCTAGAAACGGAAACCCTTTACCGGATCGAAGGCACTGAAAAACCCGTTATCCGGCTGCTGGGAATTCAGGTGGTTTCTCGTTATAAAAAGCCGGATTCAGCTCAAGAGCTTCATCCGTTCCATTTTTTTCCAGTTTGTAGATGTGTTCAATCCGCCTTACTGGCTATTCTCTGCTTCAAAATCCGTTCAGCTGGCTACAAAGTCTGTCGCGACAACCTGGCAAATACTTTGCTGTATCGCCTGGCAGAAAAGCGCTTCCGCACCAGCGGCATCGCACCTTTCCATGCAGGAGATCCGGTTAAAAAAAAGCAAAAGACTCGTCACTGACTGAATCAATCATTGCTCAGGAACTACGCTTTTCTGCCATCCTAAAGACCGGCGGGGTTATGGAAACTCAGCGGGTCCGCTGGGCAAAGTATTCGTCAAACCGGTGTACGAAATCTTTCGTCTTGAGCGGTGCATGACAGGCACGGCAAGTCTTTAAATCCACATCGCTCTTACTTCCATCCGGTTTGTAAGCGGAAAAAATCCATTCTCCCGTAGCCAGATTTTCGCTCACATCAGCGCCCCACTTTTCGCCTTTCCCCATCACAAAGATCGCCGCCAATCCATCCTTGAGCTGAACCGCGCCCTCTGCGTTAAGGTGTGCCTTGTAGTTCTCCATGACCATCACAGTGCCGTAAGGGAACGGTTTTCCAGATACACCTGCGTGCCCGGTGGGATTGATATAGATATCCCGAACCTGCTTGTTGTCCGTGCGCTGAATATCGGCAAGAAATTTTGGCCAAGTCTTGTAATCGGCAGGTAAGGGTAATTCACCGTCCCGAAGTACGGTTTTTGTAGGCTCGACCGGTTGGTTGGTGCACGATATGCAAAACAGCCCCAGCGCCAGCAATGCGCTCAGTTTTTTTATCGATTCGATCATCAGTTTCCCCCGGTAAATTGTAAGTTCCGTCATGTAACAGGTATCACCCTAGCCAGTTTACCTATGCACCTACCATGTTATCAACCATGACATTCATTGCACCAAGTTTTACCGGACCGATCAAATTCGGTGCAATAATTTATCCAGTCATGCTCAATTTTATTCGCGTAATTCATCGCATAATCGAGCAACGGCGCTTGCCATTCATCGCGCGCACCAAAAATTAGCCACTCATCGGCAATCGCAGAACCTGATCGACCGCCGCTGCGTAAATGACTCCAGGCCACGATTTCACCCATGCTGCGAATGACCTGTTCCAGGCGCTTTAATTTACCATTCCATCCCTCCAGCGCCAGCCTGTCCTGACTTGGCTGCAATCCCTTGAATATAAATGGTTTATCATTAAACCTGACGGCGGATAAAAACGCTGGCGCGATGGCCTGTGTCCAATGTTGCACGCAGGCGACACGATGCGCATCACTTTGCCATTCGGGTTGTGGATGTACGAGGTAGGGGCTCAATGCGCTGGGGATGGCTTGTTTAAGATCCAGCAAAAAATGGCTGTTCGGCGTGCCCCTGCCTTCAATCAAAATAACGTAACGTTCTATCCCCAGACTGCCGGTGCCCGCTATGCGCTTCGCTGCATCCAGCGGACGATAAAAATCCGGATTTACCTGCTGCAACGCATATTCTTCAACAAAACTCATCACGCGGATTTTCTCGTTTTTTTCAAGCGCCAGGGCGCGTTTTCCATCCACATTGATGCTGCGTCGTCCTTTTTTCAAACAAGTCCTGCTATTCAGGAATGTTTTTCTGTCGCGTAAGGTGAGCGGATTGAGTAGACCGCGTATCATGCCTTTTGCCGTATCCCGTTCCAGCCATCGTCCTTTACCCGTCGTCAAGGCAGCCGCATAACTATCCAGTCCGATCTGGCAAAGATGGAGCGCATCCGATTTGGGTAATTGCAAAGAATCGGATGCCACCAGGATACTGGTCAACCAGCGTCCCAACTCCCAGGTCGCGGGCGCGAGTGCTGCCTCATCGAAATCATTCATGTCGAAGTAAATCAGCCGGTTATCGCCCTTGTAGCAGCCGAAGTTCTCCAGATGCAAGTCGCCGCTAATCCAGGCCAATGGTGCATCGTTCAGTTTCGGATCTAAAGCCGGCCAGTCCTGATAGTACAGATGACAGGTGCCGCGCATAAAGGTAAAGGCATCCTGTCGCATCGCGCGGTATTTCAGGCTCAGCCGTTCCGGCTCGCGACCGGCGTTGTATTTCAAAATTGAATCAATTATTTCGTTCATTTGGTAACCATCTGATAATTAAATAATACCGTAGGCCGGAGTCCATGATTTCAACCTTATGGTGGAATATACAGATATTTTTTATTACTAGCAGTGGGTATGCAACCGTCATTTATTCATCAAAACCAGTGCCCAGATAACGACCGCATTGATGAGACTCACCAGTACCGCCGCACTGCCGATATCTTTGGCGCGTTTAGCCAGATCATGCCTTTCCAGCGAGATACGATCGACGGTCGCCTCCACCGCCGAATTAATCAATTCGACGATAATCACCAGCAACACACTGCCTATCATCAGTGCTTTTCCGGTTAATCCGACCGGCAGCCACAGCGCCAGCGGGATGAGCACCAAGGCTAGCCGTGCCTCCTGGCGAAAAGCATCTTCGTGCTGGTAGGCCGCGCGAAATCCCGCCATCGAATAACCAAAGGCATTCAACAAACGCCGCAATCCAGTTTTACCTTTGTAGGGACTTTCCATCGCACTTATCCTATTCTTCAATCAGTAGATCGAGTTTGCGCGCGAGCCACTTTGTCGTGGTCGCCTGCAACAGTATTGTCATCAAAATGGCTATAAAAGTAACCGATGCGATGATTTGTGCGCCAGGCGCCTTCATCCCAACCAGCATACCAGCCAACGCGCCGGGGATCACCCCGGTTTCACGCGTCCAGCACATGAACAGCATTTCCTTAAGACTCCATTTCGCGCGTCGATCAGGCAGCGCGCACAAAAACACCGTGACCGGACGCGCCACCAGCATAAACACGACCACCACCGCGACACCCGCATACAGATATTGATTCATCAGCGCGAAATCAACCTGAGTACCGAGCAAAATAAAGATGAACATGCGCATAATCAGCGCGGTCGTCATCACAAAATCCTCCAACTGATGACTCTCGGTAGTTGAGCGTTTAAAGCCTAAGGACTCTACGTTGCCCAGCATAATGCCGAACACGAATACCGCCATGAATCCGCTGGCCTGTAATCCGTCCGCCCCCATGTAAGCGCCGATCACCGCCATCAAGGTGACCACGGGTGCAAATTCGGTCAAAAATCCGAATCGTTCATGGGAAATCAGTACAGCGGCGAGATAACCTAGCACGCCACCGATGGCGATACCGAATATTGACTGCTTGAGTAAATTGATCAGCGCGTCACTTGCAGAAAATTCCCCGCCGCCCATCGCCACGCCTAACACGGTAAAGGTGATGATCGCGCCCATCGCATCGTTGAAAGCTGATTCCGTCATCACCGTCTGGGCCACGCGCTCCTTGATTTTTACCTGTTTGAACACCGGAACGAGGGTCGCAGGATCGGTGGAAGCCAAGGTAGCGCCCAGCAGTAATGCGACAATCGCGGGAACACCCAGAAAGTAATAAGCAGCCACCCCGGTAATCGCAGCGGTAATCAATACGCCGACCGTGGCGATCACCGCGATGGTGATCCACACCTCTTTCAACACTTTTAATTTGATAGATGCGCCGCCGTCAAACAGGATGTAACTGGAGCCGAAGATCAGGATTAACTGGTTGATGGTCGAATCCGCCTTGATATCCACCAGTCCGAACGCGCCGGGCCCGATCAGCATGCCCACCAGCAAAAACACCGCCACGTCCGGCATGCGTACCAGGCGCGCCAGCAGGCTGGAAAAAGTGCCTATCCCTAAGACTATGCCGAATAACAGCAGTGTGTGTTTGGCAATTTCAAGTGATGCGGAAGATTCCATCTTGTTCCTTTATTGCAATTCTTGTTCAAGGTTGCGGCGGATTCAGTGCCTTCAATAACTGCGATACATCGCCCTGTGGCGGTTTACCCTGTATCCAATCAACCAGTTCACCCGCGCTCCACGACAGCATGGAGGCAAGTACAAACACCAGTACGCCGCGCGTCATGCCGCCCGGCAGTTGTTGTTCGTCCATAATCCGGTTGAAATACCAGGCCGCGACAAAAAACACCAGCGTAGAGATGATCAAATTCCACATCGAAGGCAGTGTAAACATGATTTATTTCAAATTATAAAGTTGTGCATGATGTTTTTTAAGGTGCGGGTTGTCAATGTAAAGCGGCACTCACCGTCACATTTCAGCACATCGCCCGTCGAAACTGCCTGACCGAAACGCATACTGTTATCCGCCGGTTTCAACCCGAAAAGAGGCCGAATCTGTCACGTAAACTAAGCATGATTTCAAACAGAATGAGGCCGATAACATACCATTCAAGCTTGTGTAACTGCTTGTTATCCCACACATCAGCTAAAGTTTGTGCGGTATCCGAAATTAGCCCGAGTTTGCGATTCAGCGCCGACTGACGTTCCTCTAATTCGAATTCGTCGGCCAGACTGGCGTACAGCCCACCTAGATGTGGAAAATCCCACAGCGTCTCGGGCTTATCGCCGATTTCGGCGCGTCCCACCATGCGGTGCTGGATCAGCAGCATACGGCCGATCTTGGAGAGGAGCTTTTTGGAGCCGCCGCTAACCCGGCCTAAGGTCGCCAGTTCCTGCGCCAGCGGTTCAATCTTGTCGAATTCATTGGCGACGTTCTTTTCATAGAGACTGAGTACCAGATTTTTGCTCAGGGCATCGGCGATGATCTGCAATTTTTCCAGGGAAATTTCGTCCAGCGAGACAGCCCCGCTTTGCACACCGATGTTGCTCCTGCCGCAGTGGATCTCAATTACTTCGACTTCAGGTGAGGGATACGGATTTGTTAGCAATATACTGATTTTATTTATAAAATCACTTTCGTCCTGAAGCGGAACGCCGAAAAGCACTACCACTCCGTAGCGAAAAAGGACGGCGATACCACCCTCGCTGTCTACTTCCAGCGTCAGAGGGGTGGTTGCCAGGCTATCTGCGATCTTGAAAGATTTCAAGTCCAGCCGATCCCCCAGCAACAACGCACGCGCCAGCAGATCAGGCCTGCTATTTAGCTTCAATTTCATCGCTTCACCTTAAGGTTAGGATGCAGAGCGGGTAAATCTTCATACCCAAAAAAGAGGAATACGCTCATGTCGATCAGCAACCCACCCTCAATCAGTAGCCGGCTTAAACGCACTAAGTCGCCGGTCATCATTGTTCCGCCTTAGGCATAGGAGCCATTTCAGCGGAGAGAGTGAGTCTGAAAAGCATCAGAAAAGCAATGACTGATAATCGCATTTGAGAGTGATTGAACACATAATCTGGACGATGCTTAGCGTAGCACGTTCAGACTAACCTAGCCGATAACCTTACAAGCAGGCGGCACATTTCTTTACTTTCAAACAAGTGTTTGATATGTTGCACGACCTGATCCATCTTTACTGAATCAGCCGGCGCGTCATCGCGACAATTTACCGTTTTCTTACCATGGAAATCACTATGTTTGCCAAACCCTACCTCCCTGCCCTCTTACTGATTTCCCTGCTCAGCGCTTGCAGTGGAGAAAACAACAAACCTGCCGGCGCTGCCGGACCGGGTATGCCACCTGCCGAAGTCGATGTGATTACCGTCGATCGAGGAGACGCGACGCTCACTCAGGATTTACCGGGACGCGTGCAGGCCTGGCGCACCGCCCAAGTGAGGGCGCGCGTCGAGGGCATCGTCGATAAAAGGCTGTTTGAAGAAGGCTCGGATGTGAAGATGGGCACTTCTCTGTTCCAGATCAATGCCAGAACCTACAAGGCGACAGCAAGTGCAGCGCGTGCTGATATGATCATCGCAAGGCAAACCGTGGAGCGCTACAAACCGTTGCTGTCAGTCAAAGCAGTGAGCCAACAGGAATACGATGTCGCCGTCGCTCGCGTCAAGCAAACTGAAGCGGCGCTTGCGCGTGCCGACGAAGACCTGGAAAACTCAAGCGTACCGGCTGCCATCTCAGGCCGCATAGGAAGAGCACTGGTAACGGAAGGTGCCCTGGTCGGTAAAGGCGAAGCGACTCAACTGGCCACCATCGAACAGCTAGATTCTGTGTATGTCAATTTTACCCAGCCGGGTGCCGATCTGCTGCGTCTGAGACAAGCCGTCAGGACTGGCAAACTTAAACATGCCGACTCTGCCAAGGTGGAGCTGCTGCTCGAAGATGGCCGCATCTATCCGCAAACCGGCAAGATTTTCTTTACCGATATGGCGGTTGATCCTTCCACAGGCTCAGTGTCATTGCGCGCCGAGTTTGCCAACCCGCAGCACGAACTGCTACCGGGCATGTTCGCACGCGTTCGTTTTCCTGAAGCGCTGGCCGAAAATGTCATACGCGTACCTCAACGCGCGGTGCAGTCCGGCCCTCAGGGTCAGTTCGTGATGGCGGTGATCGAAGGCAAGGCTACACCGCTTCCGGTCAAGACCAGCAGCATGTCAGGGGTAGACTTCATCATCGCCGACGGACTCAAAGGCGGTGAGCAAGTGATCATCAATGGGCTGCAAAAGGCTCGCCCCGGCACTCCCGTCAAGGCAGTACCTTGGAATGTTGCTGCGCCCTCGATTCTGACCGCAGCAAAACCGGCTGACGCTAAACCAGCCGAAAAGAAATAGGCCCGCCATGTTCGCTAAATTTTTTATTGATAGGCCTATCTTTGCCTGGGTTATTGCCCTGATCATCCTGCTGGGCGGTGTATTGGCACTGAAGAATCTGCCCGTTTCCCAATACCCTTCTGTAGCACCTCCGGCACTGACAATTACCGTCAACTATCCCGGCGCGTCCGCTCAGGTGATCGAGGAAACTTCGATCGCGCTGCTCGAACAGGAAATGAACGGTATCGAACATCTACTGTATATGGAGTCCGCCTCGGAACTGGGCACCGGCAGCATCACGCTGACCTTCGAGGCCGGGTCAAATCTAGATTTTGCCTCGGTTGATGCGCAGAACCGGATCAAGCGTGCCGAAGCCCGATTGCCGGAAGACGTGCGTCGCTTAGGCATCGTGGTCACCAAGACGGCGCGTAACTATGTGATGTTCGTCGCGCTGTTCTCGCCCGACAAGAGTCTGGACGATGTCGCGCTGGGCAGTTATGCGACGGCCAATGTGATCGACAGTCTGCGCCGCGTGCCCGGCGTCGGTGAAGTACTGCTGTTCGGCACCGAATACTCGATGCGTTTATGGTTAAAACCCGACCGCTTGCAACACTACAATCTGTCGCCCGCCGATGTCTCGAACGCGGTGCGCGCACAAAATTCGCAACTGGCCACCGGCGAATTAGGCCAACTGCCCTCCGCACCGGGGCAGGAACTCAATGCGGTCATCGTCACACGCAGTCGTTTATCTACACCGGAGGAATTCGGCAACATCATCGTGCGCACCAATCCGGATGGTTCGTCCCTGCGCGTGAAGGATGTAGCACGTGTCGAACTGGCAGCACAGGATTATTCTCGCACGGCGCGCATCGACGGTAATCCGACGGCGGCGGTGGCAATACGCCTCTCCCCCGGCGCTAATGCGCTGGATACGGTGAAGGGCGTCAACAACAAGATGGCCGAATTGGCCAAATACTTCCCTAAATCGATAGACTGGGTCGTGCCTTACGACACCTCCAAGTTCATCGATGTCTCCATCAGCGAAGTGCTGAAAAGTCTGGCCGAGGCGCTGGTGCTGGTGGTGCTGGTGATGTATCTGTTCCTGGAAAACTGGCGCGCGACCTTGATCCCCACCATCGTGATTCCGGTCGCCTTAGTCGGCGCACTGGTTGGCCTGTATCTGATGGGCTATTCGATCAATGTGCTGACCCTGTTTGCCATGGTGCTGGCGATCGGTATCGTGGTGGATGATGCGATCGTGGTGGTGGAGAACGTCGAGCGGATCATGACCACCGAAGGTTTGTCGGCGCGCGATGCGACCCGCAAAGCGATGGATCAGATCGTCGGCGCGATCATCGCGATCACGCTGGTGCTGATGGCGGTGTTCATTCCGATGGCGTTTTTCCCGGGTTCGACCGGCGCGATCTATCGCCAGTTCTCTGTCACGCTAGTGCTGACCATGATGTTCTCGGCCCTGATGGCGCTGACTTTAACGCCCGCGCTGTGCGCTACCTTGCTTAAACATGAGCCGGGCCGCGAAGTCATGCCTAGTCGTGGATTTTTCGGCTGGTTCAATCGATTCTTTGCCAGCACCACCCAGCGCTACACGGCGAATGTGGGCAAAAACATTAAAAAGACATCGCGCTATCTACTTGTTTATGCAGTGGTTTTAATTGCGATGGGCTGGCTGTTTGCCAAGTTGCCGGGCAGTTTCTTGCCGGAAGAAGACCAGGGCTATTTCATCAACATGGTGCAACTGCCATCCGGGGCGACACAGGCGCGCACCCTGGAAGTACTGGGACAAGTAGAACAGTATTACATGAAGCTACCTGAAGTCGAACACGTCATCGGCGTGGCGGGCTTCTCGTTCTTCGGTCGCGGGCAAAATGCCGCGCTGGTATTCGTGCGCTTAAAGAGCTGGGACGACAGACCCGAGGCCAACAGCGCTGCGCCTACGATGGTGAAGAAAGCCAATATGCTGTTCTTCCGCATCAAGCAGGCGATGATCTTCGCGATCAATCCACCGTCTATCCCTGAACTTGCAGCCGTAGGCGGTTTCGACTTCCGCTTGCAGGACAGAGGCGGCATGGGGCGGGATAAATTGCTCGAGGCGCGCAATATCGCGTTAGGGTTGGCCTCGAAAAATCCGGCACTGGCCGGGGTGCGTCCAGAAGGTCAGGAAGCAGGTCCGCAGTTGCTGCTCGACGTGGACAGGTTAAAAGCGCAGACGCTGGGCGTATCGATTGCCGATTTGAATGACACCTTGCAATCCGTATTGGGTGTGGCGTACATCAACGACTTCGTCCGACAAGGACGGATTTTGCGCGTACAGATGCAGGCGGAGGCCGATCTGCGCCGCACCCCGGCTGACATCATGAAGCTGACCGTGCGCAACAATAAGGGCGGCATGGTGCCTTTGTCAGAATTGGCGACACCGGTATGGGTAGCGGGTTCGCCCAAATTGGATCGCTACAACGGACAAGCCGCGATGAAAATCTCAGGCGGTCCGGCACCGGGCCGAAGCTCAGGGGAAGCGGTGGCCGCGATGGAAGAAGTCGCCAAACAATTGCCCCCCGGATTCGGTTTCGAGTGGTCGGGCACCTCGTTCGAGGAGCGTCAATCCGGCGCGCAGGCCCCGATGTTGTTCGGCGTTTCGCTGATCGTGGTATTTCTGTGCCTGGCAGCGCTGTTTGAAAGCTGGTCGATTCCCTTCGCCGTACTGCTGGTCGTGCCGCTGGGCGTATTCGGCGCAGTTCTTGCCGTGACACTGCGCGATCTGCCGAATGACGTGTACTTCAAGGTAGGACTGATCGCGATCATCGGCTTGTCATCGAAAAATGCCATCTTAATCATCGAGTTCGCACGCAAGTTGCAGGACGATGGGATGAGTCTGATCGATGCCACGCTGGAAGCCTGTCGCTTGCGCTTCCGACCGATTCTGATGACCTCCATCGCGTTTATCGTCGGCGTGTTACCGCTGGCGATTTCCACCGGAGCAGGCGCGCAGAGTCGCCATGCGATCGGTACCGGCGTGATGGGCGGGATGATCGCAGCCACCCTGCTGGCAGTATTTTTAGTGCCGGTGTTCTTCGTTGTGGTTCGGAAATTCTTCCCTGGCCACGCCAGAAAACACGTCGAAGGCGAGGAGAGCCATCATGATTAAAAAGACCACCCTCGTTATTCTGTTAGCCGCAATCAGCGGTTGCTCCATGATGCCGGATTATCAGCGTCCCGCAGCGCCCGTCGCAGCCGCCTGGCCGGATTCGGTCAAGGTTGCTGCTGCCACAAAAGCAATGCCGGACTGGCAAGCGTATTTCCCCGATCCGCGTCTGCAAGCTTTGATTGCTGCGGCGCTGGAAAACAACCGGGATATGCGTATCGCCACCGCGCGCGTTGCCGAGGCACGTGGACAATACGGCATACAGCAGGCAAATCGTTTGCCGAATGTCAGCTTAAACGCCAGTCGCACTGCGTCGCTGACACCCGCCAGCGCATCGCCTACCGGGAATATTTATCGTGCACAACGCTATGACGTCAACGCGAGTCTGGTGTCATTCGAACTGGATTTCTGGGGACGCGTAGCCAGCCTAAGTGCTGCGGCGAAGGCCAGTTACCTGGCAACGGAAGAGGCGCAGCGCGCATTCCGTTTGTCGCTGATTTCTGATGTGGCCAATGCTTACCTGACCGTTCTGGAATTGCAAGAGCGCAGTCAGTTAGCAGCTTCTACCGCACAGGGACGCCGTGAAAACAGTGACTTGATCGCAAAGCGCCGCGATGTTGGTGTCGCCAGTGACTTGGATGCCTTGCAGTCGCAAGGAATATATCAGGCAGCGGTCGCGGATCAGGCGAATCTGCAACGCCAACTGGCTGCGGCCGAAAACCTGCTCACGCAACTGACCGGCAAAATGCCAAACTCATTGCCTGAAGGACGCAGTCTGGCACAACAAGGCATTAGCCCCGTCATGCTCGCTGGCCTCCCGTCTGAAGTTTTGTTGCAACGCCCGGATGTACTGGCCGCCGAACAGCGCCTGATCGCTTCGAACGCCAATATCGGTGCTGCACGCGCTGCATTTTTACCGAGCATCAGCTTAACCGGTGCGCTGGGTACGGCGAGTCGCACGCTGAACGGTCTGTTCGGCGCGGGAAGTGATGCCTGGAATTTCCAGCCTGCGCTGACCTTGCCGCTGTTTGACGCAGGACGCAACTCGGCCAATCTGGATGTCGCTCAGGCGCGTAAAGTCATCGCGGTGGCCGATTATGAAAAAACCATCCAGCAAGCATTTCGCGAAGTGGCTGATTTACTGGCCGCGCGCGACAGTCTGACTGAGCAACTCGCCGCGCAAAGCGCAAACTCACAGCTTCAGCAGCAGCGCCAGAAATTGATTGAGGCCAGATATCAGGCAGGCATTGCTAATCATCTGGAACTGCTGGATGCCGAGCGCGATGCGTATGCGGCAAAACAAGGCGAAGTACAGGTGCTGCGAGCTCAACTAACCGCCTCGACGCAATTGTATAAGGCGCTGGCGGGCGATACGGCCGATAAGTAGCCATGGCTGAAACACAAACATCTTCCTGCGAACAAACCCGCTCACGTCTGCTGGAAGCCGCCCGCGAAATTTTCTCACAATGCGGTTTTCAGGGTGCGACCGTACGTGAAATCTGCCGCCGTGCCGATGCCAATGTCGCGGCGGTGAATTATCACTTCGGCAGCAAGGACGGTCTGCTCGCCGAAGCGCTCAATTTTTCGGCATTGAAGACACTGCAAAGCGCGAATATTGCCGCGAACACCTGTCCGGAAATGCGTTTGCGACTGTTTATCCGCGACTTCATGCTGCTGCTGCTGGACGACAACAACGCCTCGCAGCAATGCCGCATGATGGCCCGTGAACTGGCCGATCCGAGCCCGGCGCTAGACAAAATTGTGCGCGAAGCAATTGCCCCGCTGCATGAATTCTTAGGCAAACTGGTGGGCGAGATCGTAGGCGACAAAGTTGATGAGATTGAACAGCGCCGCTACGTATACAGCCTGTTCGGTCAGTGTCTGTTCTACCGCAACTCCCACCCGGTATTGCAGCGCTTGCACCCGGAATTACGTTACGACCGGGACGAGATCGAGGCGATTGCACGGCACATCAGCGACTTTTCACTGGCCGCGCTGCGAGCCAAAACATCGGACTTCGAATCCCGAATCTAACTCAAACATCAGCCTACAGTCTGCAACGGGCAAGATCAGTTACAATTCGTCTAATATATTTTGCCGGAATTAATCATGCAACAACTCACCATCACCCGCCCCGACGACTGGCACTTGCACCTGCGCGACGGCGCACTGATGCAGTCGGTGCTGCCCGATACCGCAAGACAGTTTGCCCGCGCCATCGTCATGCCCAACTTGCGTCCCCCTGTCACCAGCACGGTACAAGCGGTGGAATATCGCGACCGCATTCTGGCAGCACTGCCTGCCGGCGCAAATTTCGATCCGCTGATGACGCTTTATCTGACCGACAACACCAGCGCCGCCGAGATACGCGAAGCAAAGGCCAGCCGAGTGGTGCATGCGGTCAAGCTGTATCCTGCCGGGGCGACCACCAATTCTGACGCGGGCGTGACCGATATCCGCAAGACTTATGCCGCACTGGAGGAAATGCAGCGCTGCGGCATGCCGCTGTTGGTGCACGGCGAAGTCACCGAAAGTCATATCGATATTTTCGACCGCGAGGCGATGTTTATCGACCGCGTGATGCAGCCTTTGCTGGCCGATATGCCTGATTTGCGCGTGGTGTTCGAACACATCACCACACAGGATGCCGCACAATTTGTGATGAGCGCTCCGTCCAACATCGCCGCCACCCTCACGCCGCAACACTTGCTCTACAACCGCAACGCCATGCTGGCCGGCGGGATACGCCCGCATTTCTATTGTCTGCCTATATTGAAGCGCGAAACGCACCGCGAGGCGCTGGTCAAAGCTGCGATCAGCGGCAGCCCCAAGTTCTTCCTCGGCACCGACAGCGCGCCGCACGCACAACACACCAAAGAAAACGCCTGCGGCTGCGCCGGTTGCTACAGCGCCCACACTGCCATCGAACTGTATGCGGAAGCCTTTGAAGCAGCGGGTGCACTGGATAAGCTGGAAGGATTCGCCAGTTTCTATGGCGCGGATTACTACGGCCTGCCGCGCAACAGCGACACCATCACCCTACGCCGCGAGGAGTGGCAGGTTCCGGCCACCATCGGATTCGGTGAACACCAGCTCGTACCATTGAGAGCAGGTGAAACGATGAGATGGAAGTTACTAGGCGGTGCCTCCGTTAATTGAACGTCCACTTGACCTGCATAAAATGCGAACATGATCAAATTTCAATGGGATACTGCGAAAGCTGCTTCAAATAAGAAAAAACACGGGGTTTCGTTTGAAGAAGCCCAATCAGTTTTTTATGATGAATTCGCGGTACAGTTTTATGATGAAGCACATGCCGATTCAGAGGACAGATTTTTAATGTTAGGTTTTAGTACCGAAGCCAGACTGCTGATAGTCTGTCACTGTGAGCGAGAACAGGGCAAAATCATCAGAATCATTTCCGCTAGAAAAGCGACCAAAAATGAGGGCACACACTACCAAGGAGTACAGCTATGAAAACCGAATTTGACTTGTCCACAATGAAGTCGCGAAAAAATCCTTATGCGGCGAAACTGAAAAAATCTGTGACCATGCGATTGAGCGAAGATGTGGTTGGCTATTTCAAACAAATGGCCGAGGAACAAGGCGTTCCCTATCAAAGCCTCATCAACCTCTACTTACGAGATTGTGTTTCAAAACATCGAAAAATTGCGGTGACTTGGCAGTCGGCATCTTAAAGTTACCCTGTGAGCTCACAGACTCGTACCGCTCAAAGCAGGTGAGACGATGCAATGGAAACTCGTAACAAATTGATTTATTTGGAGTAATAAATGGCCATTTCCTCTTACCTCAACACCACGCCAGTTCTGGGCGAACGCGTCTATCTACATCCTTCCTGCCAGGTCATCGGCGATGTCGTCATCGGTGACGACAGTTCCGTTTGGTGCAACACCGTGTTGCGCGGCGACGTGAACTGCATCCGGATCGGGCGCGGCAGCAACATACAGGATCTGACCATGGGTCACGTCTCGCACAAGTCAGCGAGCCAACCGGAAGGTTCTCCGCTGATCATCGGCGACTATGTGACGGTCGGTCACTCGGTGATCCTGCACGGCTGCACCATAGGCAACGAATGCCTGATCGGCATGGGATCATTGATCATGGACGATGTGCTGATTCCTGATCGCGTGATGATAGGCGCGGGCAGTCTGGTCTCCCCCGGCAAGGTTTTGGAGAGCGGCATGTTGTATATGGGGCGTCCCGCAAAAGCCGTGCGCGCGCTAACGGAAGAAGAAATCGCCTATCTGCGCTATTCCGCCGACAACTACATCCACGGCAAAGATAATTATCTCGCCGGCCCCACGGTATAGGAACACGAATGACTACAACAACTCCAAAAGAAATCGTCCGCGCCAAGGTCAATCTGGAAACGGCTCAGATGAACTGGCGCGAGATGCAGCGTTATTTTGCCAGCGGCGCAGCTATCTTTGTTTCTCCCGAACTGGATCTGGTCGAGACTGCCTTCCAGATGTCAGAAGATAATGCCACGCAGATCAGCCAGTGGATGGCGGCAGGTCAATTTGGCAAAGTCAGCGATGAACAGGCGCAACACTGGTGGGATGAAGATGCGTCGCTCTGGGCGGTCGTCGTCAGCCCTTGGGTGCTGGTGCAACCGGTAAAACCGGTTCCATAAATGATGGCACAGAGCTGGTTTTACTGGGCGTTGCTCTCGGCGGTGTTCGCCGCCGCCACCGCAATCTTCGCCAAAATCGGCCTGGAAGGCATCAACTCCGATTTTGCCACCCTGATCCGTACCGCCATCATCCTGCTGATCTTGTCCGGCTTCGTCTATTTCAGCGGAAAGTGGAGCGATCCCTTCGCCTTGAGCACAAGAAACTGGCTGTTTCTGTCGTTATCAGCCATGGCGACCGGCGCATCCTGGGTGTGTTACTTCCGCGCCTTGCAGATGGGGGAAGCGTCCAAAGTTGCACCGGTGGACAAATTCAGCCTGATACTGGTCGCGATCTTTGCCGTAATTTTTTTAGGCGAACGCCCCAACCTTAGGGAGTGGTCAGGCATCCTGCTGGTGGGATGTGGTGTGCTTGTGTTGAGTCTTAAAAAATAGTAATAAAATCAAATAGATACAATTATCTCACCAAAAATTCGCTGATCACTTGCAGCGACTTATCGGTCGCTCCCTGATGCGCGTTTACAAAACGCACGCCCTGCTTACTCATTTCTGCCAGCACTGCCGCATCCGCCAATAAACGCTGCGCGACATGAACCAATTCTGTCGCATCGGCGACGCGAATAACCGCACCCGCCTCGACCGCCATTCGCGTCGCATCGGCGAAATTAAAGGTGTGCTGCCCCACCAGCACCGGCGTGCCAACCGCACAAGCCTCGATCAGATTCTGCCCGCCGAACGACAACAGACTGCCGCCGATATAAGCCAGATCAGCTGCGGCATAATAGGCGAACATCTCACCCATGCTGTCGCCCAGCACCACCTGAACGTCCGACCCAACAGCCTTGTTTTCGCTTCTGCGCTGATAACGCAGACCGCGCTTAGACAACATTCCGGCGATCTCATCGAAGCGTTGCGGATGGCGCGGCACAATCACCAGCAAAGCCTGTATCCCCAACGCCTGCCAGGCATCCAGCAACAAAGCCTCCTCTCCCTCGCGCGTGCTGGCGGCCAGAAAGACCGGGCGTTGAGTTCCAAATTGCTCGCGCAGCGCATGCCCCAGCACCAGCATCGCAGGCGGCGGGGCGATGTCGAACTTGAGATTACCCATCACAGTGATATTCTGTGCGCCCAGCACGGTCAGGCGCATCGCATCATCCGGGGTTTGAGCAGCGACTGCCGCCAACGAACTCAGAGCACTACTAGTCAATCTTGCAAACCGCGCATAGCCTTTGGCCGATTTTTCGGACAAGCGCGCGTTGAGCAACAGCATGGGCACGCCTGCCCCCGCACCTTCATGGATCAGATTGAACCAGATTTCGGTTTCCATCAGAATGCCGATTTTCGGACGGAACTGGCGCAGAAATCGCCGTACGGCAAAGGGATAGTCGTACGGTAAATATACGCGCAGCACATCATCGCCATACAACTGTTCGCTGGTGGCACGCCCTGTCGGTGTCGTGTGAGTCAGCAGAATTTGGTGATCAGGATAGGCAGCGCGCAGCTTGGACACCAAGCTGACCGTGGCGCGAGTCTCGCCAACGGATACCGCATGCAGCCAAATAACTCCCTCCCCAACCCTCCCCCTTACAGTGGGAGGGTAAAAACCGAAACGCTCGCCCAGATACTGCAAATACTCCGGCTGACGGCGCGAGCGCAGCGCCAAGCGCACAAACACCAGCGGCAGCAACAGCCACAACAGGATTGTATAAAGGAATCTCACCAGTGTTTAGCCACGGCCGAATCGGCGCAAGGGACCTGAATAATCTCACGGTCTTCCAGACGTATCGCCGTCAACGGGCCACCCCACAAACAACCGGTATCCAGCGCGATGGCATCGGGTTTAACCATCAATCCCAGCGCAGACCAGTGACCGAAAATCACCGTTTTGTTCGTACTGGCGCGATCGGGAACATCGAACCAGGGAAGATAACCCTGTGGAATCTTGTGCTGTTCGGCCTTGAAATCAAACTCCATTTCGCCGTCCGTCGTGCAGATGCGCATCCGGGTCAGCGCATTGGTAATCACCCGCAGACGCTTAAAACCTGTCAAGCCATCGTCCCAGGAAGCGGGCTGATTTCCGTACATCTTAGACAAATAATCAATATAATCATCCGATTGCAACGACCCCTCAACCTCACCCGCCAGCCTTGCCGCCTGCTTCACCGTCCAACCCGGCAACAGCCCAGCGTGTACCAGTACATAATCTCCTTCGACATGAATCAGGCGCTGGTGACGTAACCAGTTGAGCAACTCCTCGCGATCAGGGGCAGCAAGAATCTCATCCAGCGTATCGCCTCTATGCAATCGAGACGTACCCGCCGCCACGGCGACCAGATGCAGATCGTGATTACCGAGCACCGTGATAGCGCTCTCACCCAGCGATTTGATCACACGCAAAACTTGCAGCGAATCCGCACCGCGATTGACCAGATCGCCGACCAGCCAGAGACGGTCTCCCGCCGGATCAAACCGGATTTTATCCAGCAACTGCATCAATTCAGTGTAGCAACCCTGAATATCTCCCACCGCATAAATCGCCATCGCGCGTTCCCAACAAAATATCCTGATAAAATAGCGTACCAGATTTTCATATCACTTCGATGAAACACTCCTAATTATTATCAGTTTGTCACAAAAATACAGATTCCGACCGCCTGATGCTATTTAACTCCTACGGATTTATCTTTTTTTACCTGCCGCTTGCGCTGCTGGGTTTCTTCCAACTTGGACGAATTAGCCACCACTATGCAGCGGCTTGGCTGGCATTAGCCTCGTTGTTTTTTTACGGCTACTGGAATCCAGCCTATGTAGGCTTGCTGCTTATCTCCATCACATGTAACTATGTATTCGGCACCTGGATCGCTAAAAACAGTGACAAAGTAGCGCTCAAAAAACAATTGCTCGTTATCGCCATTGCGGCCAATTTGTCTCTGCTTGCCTACTACAAATACACCAATTTCTTTATCAGCAGCCTGAATCCCTTACTCGGGACAGACTGGAATATTCACAACATCCTGCTCCCTCTGGGCATATCATTTTTCACCTTCACCCAGATCGCTTATCTGGTAGATACCTATCAAGGCAAGGTCAAAGAATACAATTTCGTTCACTACCTGCTCTTCGTTACCTATTTCCCGCACCTGATCGCAGGCCCGGTCTTGCACCACAAAGAGATGATGCCTCAGTTTGCCAGAGCGGCAACCTACCGGTTTAACTATGAGAACATGTCGGTGGGACTGACAATCTTTTTCATCGGATTATTCAAAAAAGTGATCTTAGCTGACGGACTGGCAGTTTATGCCGGCCCGGTTTTCGATCTGTCTGCGACGGGAGTACAACCTGGTTTCATTGATGCTTGGGGTGGCGCATTATGCTACTCGCTGCAACTGTACTTCGATTTTTCCGGCTATTCAGACATGGCCATCGGTCTGTCGCGTATGTTTGGCGTAACGCTCCCTTTAAACTTTAATTCACCATACAAATCGGTCAATATTATCGAATTCTGGCGTCGCTGGCACATGACCTTGTCCCGTTTCTTACGCGACTACCTGTATATCCCGCTAGGTGGCAGCCGGAACGGTCAGTTTCATCGCTATCTAAACTTAATGGTAACGATGCTGCTGGGTGGCTTGTGGCACGGAGCCGGCTGGACGTATGTATTATGGGGCGCACTGCACGGCGCATCATTAATCATTAACCACGGATGGCATGCGCTTCGCAAATCATTCGGTATGGTTTTGCCAACGTCATTTTCAAAGCCGATTCATGCACTATCGGTGCTGCTCACCTTTTTTGTCGTGGTCGTCGGCTGGGTGGTATTCCGCGCTGAAAATATCGACAGCGCCACTGTCATGCTCAAAGCCATGTCCGGCCTGAATGGTTTCGTGCTGCCGGATGCATGGTTGCCCAAATGGGGGGCATTCGGCTTATGGTTATCCGCACAGGGTGTCGTTTTTGGCGCAACCAACAATCTCATCATGGGTGGGGCTATTAACTGGATATGGCTTTCACTACTGATCATTTGGTTCGCCCCCAATACTCAACAGATCATGATCGCCTATAAACCTGCACTGGACGTGCAATCTGACGACAGAAAGCGACGCTTGTTGTGGCATCCTTCTGCACTCACGGCGCTCACGATAGCGCTGATCGGCTTCATTGCCATCATCAATCTGAACAAACAGTCCGCATTTTTATACTTCCAATTTTGAACATGAAATCACCGCATAAACGTTTTTTCTGGGTGTTGATGATCAGCTTTGGTGGAATGCTGATGCCTATCTTTATCCTCAATCTGATCCTGCTCAACGATACGCTGGGAAACACCCGAAAAGTATTGCTAGCCAGTCAGTGGCAACAGCAAACGCATGGGGTCACTTATGCACCGACGCTTAGCGATACTTATCTGTTCAAAACACTGCGCTTAAATGACCGTTTACCCGAAATTAACACCGTCGTATTCGGCTCATCCACCGCGCTTGGCATCACAGGACAAGACTTCCCTGACACGCTGCATCTCTACAACTACGCACAGACCGGCAATCCACTCAGTGCGGTGATTGGTGAGGCGGAGTATATTCAGCAGCATGCAAGCAACATAAAGTGGCTGATCATTCCGATGGACTGGTCTTTGGGATTTATCTATCAATCAGGGTCACCGACTGATGCTGATCTTTCATTGGAAACTACGATGCGTCAAACACAGACAGTGCAAAAGCCGGTTCCCCTGATCGACAGAATACGCGACGCACTCTCTTATCCGCGCATAGCCAGCTTATTCGAAATTCTGAGTCAGATTCGCCGTGCTGACGACAAAATGGCTGCATTCCGTGGCTACTTCATGCAAGATGGCAGTAATGACTACCGCTGCACTGACGGCACCCTAGGAAAAGACTTCGACACAATACATCGCGGCACATGTACAGGCTTTCGTTTTGACGGCAGCGCCACTTTTGCCAATTCAGCCCGCGTTAACAATGCCAGTCCGTTGATATCAGCGGCTTTGTCGTCCAACTCCCAGTACTACAAAAATCTGCTTTTAACAGATGGCTTGCCTAACCCTATTTTTCTACAACGAATCAATGAATTGAAAAAACGCGCAATGAAAAATGGCGGTGGCATCATTGTATTTATGCCGCCACTGCTGCCAGGCATGGAAGCGGAATTTCTCCGCCATCCGCAACTATCGTCCGCGTTACTAAATACCAAGCAATCCATAGACAAATGGTCCGAGGAAAATAATCTCATTGTGCTGGATGCAGGGCAATCTGAAAAATTTGCATGTCTATCCGAAGAGTTCCTAGACCAGCACCACGCAACGGCCACTTGCTACAACAAAATATTCCATCAATTCTGGCTAAATATGCCGAATCCGGACAGAACGATTACTCCGTTTTCTGCTGCTAAAAAACAATGAAGAGTTTAGTTACCAACAAATTACTATTAATCGCCTCAGCACTGAGTTTCCTCACGGCTTTTAATCATTACTATGTCGGCGAAGAGGCAATTGGCCCAATCGTTTCGATGGAGATGTGGCAACGCGGCGCATGGCTCAAACAATATCTCTATGGCAGCGACATCCAGCACAATCCAATGTTAGAGTGGATGATCATTCCATTTGCTAATCTATTCGGTTGGCCTCATGTACTTGGTGCGGCACGTGGGGTAACCATCTGCGCCACACTCGCCAGCGCCACTGTGTTGTATTGGCTAGTATTGCGTTTATTTTTAGATCGCTACTTTGCCGCCTTTAGCGCACTGATTTATTTGACCTTCGAAGACGTGTTGATGTACCACGGCTGGCTGGCCTACGCTGACCCATTATTTGCGATGTTTATCTTTTCCTCCATCGCAGCACTATGGGTGGCCTGCACAGAGCAGCGTCAGAAACTGCTCTGGCTAGCCGCAATAGCGTTAACCTGCGCTTTCCTGAGCAAAGCCTTCACCGCCTACGTGTTTTACGCCATCGCCATTCTTGTGCTTGCGATGACTCGCAGCTATCGGCAATTTTTACTCCAACCCGCCTCACTGGCCGCTCATGCCGTTATGCTGGCAGCCCCCCTGTTCTGGTTCAGACTCATACCCGCCGGCCACGGGCAAAGCGGACGGATGTTTAATGAAATTCTCGACAAACTGGCACTACCTGATTTCACGGCATATCTCACCAAGCTCTTGTTATATCCGCTGGAAATCTGGTCCGGGCTGTTACCAATCGGCGCACTGGTTATTTATTTTGCGTGGCGTCGACGCATTCAGGACGTAGAACCATGTCCACAGCACTTCCGTAATGCGCTGCTGATCGCAGCCGTAAATTTTCTTCCCTACTGGTTGGCACCGCACAGCGGCGTCCGCTATCTGATGCCGATCTATCCACTGTTCGCACTGATCAGCGCACGTCTGATCTGGCGTTCAGGGACTACTGCCATACAGACCACCCGCTACTGGTTAGCCGCAACAATAATACTCAACATCGTACTAGGGTTGGTCGCATTCCCTCTTTATCAGCATCAGTATCGTGGCGAGAATTATGAACTGACGGCCAGCGACATAATCACCCGCACTCATCAACAGCCGCTGTATATTACCGACGTCACCACCAACGGCCTGAATGTAGCTGCCTATATCAACCAGAAACGCTATCCGCAACAAACACTGCAATTCCCGCCAGCGACTCTTGATTCAGGATTTGTTATCTCCATGACCGCTGAGCCCGAACCGTTTCAAATAGTCAAAGAATACCAACTCGGCCGAGATAAGCTATATTTGCTCTGTCACGGATCTGCCTGCCAAGACGAATTAACGATAAAATGACCTGTCCTTTTTTATGTGGCCTCAATGAAACCTATTCCATTCAACAAGCCCTTCATCATAGGCCGAGAACTGTCCCTTATTGCTGACGCGGTCGCTCAAGGCCATCTCTCAGGGGATGGCAAATACACCAAGCTTTGCAACCGCTGGTTTGAAGACAAGCTAGGCTGCTTAAAAGCGCTGCTCACGCACTCTTGTACCGGTGCGCTTGAAATGGCCGCCATTCTTTGCGACATCCAGCCGGGGGATGAGGTCATCCTCCCGTCTTACACTTTCGTTTCAACCGCCAACGCGTTTGTGTTGCGTGGTGCCATCCCCGTGTTCGTCGACATCAGACCGGACACACTAAACCTGGATGAAAACCTGATCGAAGCCGCAATAACTCCCAGAACGCGCGTCATCGTGCCGGTTCATTACGCAGGTGTACCGTGCGAGATGGATCGCATCATGGAAATCGCCGGACGGCACAATCTGCTGGTAGTCGAAGATGCGGCACAGGCGTTGCTCTCGACTTACAAAGGGCGTGCGCTAGGCACCATCGGACATTTTGGCTGCCTGAGTTTCCACGAAACTAAAAATATCATCAGCGGCGAAGGGGGCGCGCTGCTGATCAATGATGAGCGTTTCACCGAACGCGCCGAGGTTATCCGTGAAAAAGGAACCAACCGCAGTCAGTTCTTTCGTGGTGAAGTAGACAAATACACCTGGGTAGATATCGGCTCGTCGTATCTGCCCAGCGAACTGGTCAGTGCCTTCCTTTACGCACAACTGGAACGCGCCGATGAGATTATCAATAAACGACGCAGCATCTGCACCGCCTACACCGAGCAACTCGCCACTCTTTCTGCCAATCTGCGGATTGCGGATTTCGATGAAGACAGCAACGGTCACATGTATTACGTCTTACTAGATAGCCTGACTACGCGCAGCCAACTGATTGCACACCTCAAGGCGCAATCTATCCATCCTGTATTTCATTACGTGCCGCTGCACTCTTCACCCGCCGGGCGTAGATACGGAAGGGAAGGCAGTTGTATGCAATTTACAGATGATTTGAGCGAACGGTTGCTGCGACTGCCCGTTTACTATGAAATGAGCGCTGAGGAAATCGCGCGCATTTGTGATGCGATTCGTGCTTTTTTCGTCAGCAGCAGGGATTTGGCATGAAAATTTGCAGTGCATGTAAAACCCGTTTCGACAGCGATGACTGGCGCTGCACCTCATGCGGGTTCACCCCTCCTGAAATAAATGGTTATCCAGCCCTGGCCGAAAAACTGGCCAACTCAAACGAAGGTTTCCATCCGGAATATTTCGGACAACTCGCGGCGCTGGAAACCGGCAACTTCTGGTTTCAGTCACGCAATAATCTGATTTTATTGTTAATAAACAAACACGTTACAAACCCACACTCTTTTCTTGAAATCGGTTGCGGCACAGGTTTCGTGCTATCAGGCATCGCATCAACCTATCCTTCGGCAAAACTGACGGGTGCTGAAATTTTCAGCGCAGGCCTGAGCTATGCGGCACTGCGTTTACCTGCTGCTCAATTCATGCAAATGGATGCGAGGGACATTCCCTTCGACGCGCATTTTGATGGCATTGGCGCTTTCGATGTGCTTGAACATATTGAAGAGGACGAAGCTGTACTCAAACAGATGTATCAGGCGCTCAAACCAGGCGGTGTAGTAATACTGACCGTGCCGCAACACCCTGCACTGTGGAGTGCTCAGGATGAAATGGCCTGCCATGTACGTCGCTATACGGCAACAGAACTAAGCGATAAGGCAGCGCGAGCGGGATTTGATGTGGTTGACAGCGGATCCTTCGTGTCACTTCTGCTGCCGCTAATGTGGTTATCGCGCAAACTAGGCAATACCCGTAATGACGGTCAGCACGACCCGATGGCTGAACTGCGAATCGGCAACGTCATGAATTTTATTCTGCGAACCATTATGTCTGCCGAGATATTTTTGACGCGTCTGGGAGTGCGTTTTCCCGCTGGCGGTTCGCTGTTTATCGTTGGCCGAAAACGCGCTTAATCGGGTCTTTATCCCTGACTAGCGACGACCAAACCCAGCACAATCAGCGCCACGCCGACAATTTTGAGCGTGGTGATGGGTTCGTGAAAGAAGAACCCACTGGCTAGCATCACCACCACGAAAGTTAGCCCCATAAAGGGGTAAGCATGGCTCAACTGAAGTTTAGTCATCGCGGCCATCCAGCAAAATGATGCCAAAAAGGCTGCGGCAAGCGCACTGACGATCCATGGATTCAGCAGCAGATGCAGCATAAAAAGGATCTTTTCGGACATTCCCTCCGGCAATGAGCCGACTTTAAGAACTTGCCATTTGATAGCCACTTGGCCATACACCGTCAGTAAAATAGTAAGAAAAATGTAAGCGTAGCTCATTCAAAACACCGCTTTCTTATGTTGCGCTTCGTCTTGTAAATACGCTTGTTCAAGCTCTAAAAGTTCACGACTGCGTGCTTTCAATCGTTTGGCGGGTATACCAAAGTATACCGACCAAGCTTCAGTTGACCTAGTAACCATACTCATCGCACCAATTGAAGTCCCTTCTTGAAGAGTCACACCGGGAAAAATCACGGAACAGGTTCCAACTATTGAATGTCGCTTCACTACCACGGCCAACTTGGATTCATGTTTGTATTTATCCGGGACAGTAGGGTTTGTAAGTGTCTTGCCAGAATAATCGTCAGATTGCGTAAAGACGTGGCACCCATAAGCTAATCCGCTAAAATCTTCAAGTGTGACTCCCATCTCACCACCCGCGACATTACAAAAAATAGCTATATGAACATTTCTCCCCAAAGTAACCTTCCCAGAAATGACACAAAAATCATCAATACGAACATGATCACCAATACTCATCAATTCTGGATTATAAATTGAAGCTTTGTCACTAATCTTGACGTTAATACCCAAGCAGTTAAAGCCTAGAGAGACCAGAGATTCTTCAGATAAAAATGCCATTGCTATGTTCCTTAACAGATTTACCATGTTCATCAAAGGTTGCACGTCTGACAATATACAACGGCCTCTTCTTGCTCTCGTCAAAGGTTTTACCCAGATAGATACCAAGAATACCGAGGATGGAAATGATAATGCCACCGATGAAATACAATGATACGATCAGGCTGTTCCAACCCGGAATAGGCGAGCCATAAAAAAGTGCATGAGCCAAAATATAGATGCCATAGCAAAAGGAAAACAGCGCCATGGTAAAACCGAAGCGCACGGCCAAGCGCAATGGCTTGTCTGAATAAGCGATAATACTTTCGGCAGCGAGCTTCCAAAGCTTGGCGAACGTATAGGTTGAATTCCCTTCAAAGCGCTCTGCGTGCTCTACTTCAAGACTGGCAGTCGGAAACCCCATCCATTGCACCAATCCACCGAAAAAACGCAACTGCTCACGCATATGCCGAAAATTTTCAGCGACTTTGCGCGACATGATACGGAAGTTACCTGTCTCGCCATCATATTCAATATCGGCCAGATAACTGAACAGCTTGTAAAACAGCCAGGAAGTCGCGCGTTTGAGTAGAGGATCTTGCCTGACTCCGCGTCTGGCCAACACGATATCGTAGCCCTCCTGCGCCTTAGCATACAGACGCGGGATTTCCTCCGGCCTGTCCTGCAAGTCACAATCCATCACCACCACCCAATCGCCATTGCAGTGATCAATGCCGGCAGTGATGCCGTAATGCTGCCCGAAATTTCGACTGAACTGAAGTCCTCGCACGCGAGAATCTGCCGCAGCTAAACATTCAATCACCTGCCAGGAATTGTCCCCACCGCAATCTTCGACCAATACAATCTCAAATGAAGGCGTCACACTCTCCAATGCAACTTTCAAACGGCCATACAACTCATCAAGACAAAGCGCGGCCTTATAAACAGGAATAACAACTGATATGTGAGGGGTAAGATTAGTCATCAAATAGCTCAAATTCTCTTCAGGTAAACCGCCATATCGTGGCCCTTATCCAGCCAGACAGCGAAGATATTCAACAGCTCTCCCGCCAGCTTTGCGATGCGGTAAACAGGTTTAGCGCAGCTGCCTTTCTCGTAAAAACGCACGCCACGGGTGCGGATATCGGCTACCGAAAAACCGGTTTGCTGCGCCAGCCTGCCTAGTGAGTCTGGTGTAAAGAAGCTAATGTGTCCGCCATGCCTAGCGATATCCAGATATTCCCAGTCCGCGCCCATGGCACTCATGCTCCAACTGGCCGCGTTTCCGGTGCCGACAAGCAAAATGCCTCCGGGTCGCAAGATACGCTGGCATTCCTGCAGCAACTCCTGCGGATGCTTGAGATGCTCGATCACCTCAAACAGCGTAATCGCATCGAACTGTCCATCGGCATAATGCGCCTCCTGTAATAAACCCTGATAGACCTTAAGCCCGGATGCCTGCGCAGTCGCCGCAGCCTTAGGTGCGGGCTCCACACCCTCAGCACAATATCCGAGTTTGACCGCCGTCTGTAAAAAGGCCCCGCTGGAACAACCCACATCCAGTAAGCGAATCTCACCGGGTGTTTTTTTGAGCAACTTTGCGACATGATCCAGAAACTTCCTGCTGCGCCGGATGCGGCGCTGCTCGGAACCTGCAACCGGCAGCGTGCCTTGCGGGTCGTTAAACTCCTGCATCGATTGCCAATAACGCGCCTCGCTGCATTGGCTGATCACCTGACCGCAGGCATGACAACGCAGCAATGCGCCTTCCGGCAGGACGTACGGCGTGGCGTCCAATGAGGCCGTGCAACCGACAGGACAAGTATTCAAATAACGCTCTTCCGATGTCATCATTGCAATTTAGTCTCAATAATTTTCCGATAAATTACCACATATTCACTTGCCACTTCATCCCAGCCACGCACAAATTGCGGCGATGAATCATGTCGACACAGTTGCTTTTCAACTTGCTCAGCCCATATATCGACTGCGGCTCCCAGTGGCACAACCGCACCCGCATCGGGTGAAATTTGCATCGCCGCGCCACATACATCGGAGACCACCACCGGCACACAGGCCGCCATTGCTTCGGAAATTACCATACCATATGGCTCGGCGCGAGCAGGATGCAACAAGACGTCAAACTGCTCGTAATAGGCCTCTGCACGCCAACCCAAAAGCCGGTAGCCACCCTGCCAGCCGGAAAATAGATGCTCGATTTCTTCCGGTTTAGGTCCAACTATCCAAAACTCCAAGGCGGGGCGAGTTAAGCGTAACTGCGCCACAATTTTTATTGCGAGCGGCAAACCTTTACGCTGCCACTCCTTACCGACAAAACCAATAATGCCACCCTTTTCAGGCACCACATGAAATTTGCGCACCACGCCAGTGACCACACCCGGCACCACAGGTTCAGTGAGCCTGCAAGAAAACTCAGGATAATAGTGTGCCAACTGTTTGCTGATAACCTGTGAATTCGGCACAATGCGCCGCGCCGTCGCCAGTTCGCGCCGCTCTATAAACAGTTGCATAGCAACCCGGATTGAGACTTTTCGCCACCAGGGCCTGTCCTTCACTGTGGCAAATGGCGGCCCGTGAAAAGTGGTAATGTGATGCGAACTCAAACGCTCGTGACTATGGATTATAAAATCAGCATGAGGATGCTCATCCAGCCAGCGGGCAACCCGTTTACCAAAGCGCAGCAATGATAACCAGCGCGGGCGCGGTGCAATTTCACCCAGTTCAAAAACCTTAATGCCCTGCGGTTTTTCGGCAAGACACACTTCGCACAATACCTCAACCTCATGCCCCAGATCGCGCAATTCCCGTGTCAACTCCCAGACATAGCGTTCCATACCGCCCACAGGACCATAACGCCTGACCACATGTAAGATTTTCATAGATACTGATCCACGCCGGCCAACGCACGAAGGTGGGTCGCACTGAGCGCCTCATTCAGACGGCGGCGATTTTCTTCCAGATTGGAGCGATCATTGAGTGGATGCCACAAATGAAACACGGGCACCGAAAAACGTGCAGACTTGTTATATATTCCGGCGCGCAATAAGCGGATCACCAGATCCGAGTCTTCCAATCCCCATCCGGTATAGCTTTCATCCAGACCATTTACGCGCAATAAATCACCGCGCCAGGCAGACAGATTACAAGTTTTAGCGCCCTGCCAACGCTCAGGCAATTTCTTACGCAACCAGTTCATGCCGGGCACTCGAATCAACGGCAACACGCGCTCTATTTGTCCGCACCACCGCGCACGCAACCAGTCGCGCGTTTTCCACAGATGAATCGGCAATTTCTCATGCAGCACTTTCTCGGTAAATTCCGGCGTCAACATCAAACGGTTACCGGACAAGAACCAGCCGGATTCAGCCAGATTGCGATGACTGACGATAAAATCCGGCGGCATCACACAATCACCATCGACAAAAACAATATAGTCGGCAGAGGTGGCGGCCAGTGCGCGATTGCGGATAGCTGCCGCACGAAATCCGGCATCCTCATGCCAAATATGTTGAATAGTAAAGGGCGCACGCGCCTGATAAGACACAATAAGATCAGCCGTCTCTTGCGCAGACCCGTCATCCGCGATCATTACTTCAAAATTTGCATCCGTCTGTGCCAGACATCCATCCAATACCGCAGCCAACGCATCGGCTCGATTATAGGTGGTGATGATCAACGCGATGCGCATCATGATTGACGATTGAGCAGCATCAGTTTCACGTAGCGGTAATAAGTGCCTTCGGCATTCGAGACGGCCAGCATAAATCCTTCACGCCCATCGAGAAATCCTCCTCTCAACAGATAACTGCGAAAAAAACTCCACACACCGCGCAACACGGCGCCTGACAACGAGGCCTGCCTACCCTTTTGCTGCATCATGGCAGCACCAGCGGAAGAATACTGGTTTACCTTACGCAGCACCTCTTCCAGATCATCGAAGGCGTAATGAAGTAACTCACCGTCAAGATGCCCGACGGGTCCTTCTGTGATCAGACGCTCGTGCACCAGATCATCGGTAAATCTGGCCTTATCGCGGCGAAAGAGGCGCACGATGTGATCGGGATACCAGCCGGAATGACGCATGAAGCGGCCGCAATAACTGGAAATTCTGGATATTTGATAGGCGGTACATTCATTTTCAGGCATTGCCAGCACGGCCTCAATGGCGGCACGCAGCTTGGGTGTAACACGCTCGTCCGCATCAATCGAAAACACCCACTCACCGGTCGCTGATGACAGCGCGCGATTCTTCTGGATGCCGAAACCCGGCCAGTCATGCTGAAACACCTGCACGCCCAAGTTACTGCAGATTTCGACGGTCGCGTCGCTGCTGCCAGAATCAACCACGATGATTTCATCTGCCCACGCCACCGACTCAACGCAGCCGCTTATGTTTGCGGCTTCATTTTTAGTGATAATAATAACGGAGAGTTTAGCCATGCTTGACGGCTTTGTAACCGGCAAAAAATGTTGCGGTCATGTACGCGAACAACAAACCGTCGACATGATCGTAAAGTGCGGAATTAAACGCGCAATTGATCACATACATCAACAGCAGGCCGCGCGCCGCATCCTGCTCTAGCGCAGAACCCAATTGCGGCGCACAGCGCCAGTGCATATAAAAAAGATAAAGTAGTAAGGCCAAACCACCCAAGCCGGTTTGCATCGTGATCAACAAAAATTCGTTGTGTGGATTAACCGTTTGGATCACTTCCGTACCTCGGGTTTGCTGCGCAAATGCCGCAGGAAAGCCTCCTGTACCGATGCCGAGCAAAGGGTGATTCTGGACAATTTTCAAACTGTTGTAATAAAAATCCAGGCGCTGCCCAGTCGATGTGTCTTTGCCGTGATTCGGCTGCCATGCCTGATACTCGGTACCCAACAAGCTGATTCTGTCGTGCAGACGGGGCGACGCCTGATACGCAATCGCGACGATACTAACTGCGATCAGCAACAGACTCGCCGCCTGCCTCCAACCCCATGACTTGCCTAACCTTTGCATATAACGAGCCAGAGTAGCCCAGGTAAACAAGCATATTAAAACCAGTAAAATCAGATAGCCGGTTCGCCCCTGTACCATGAACAACACGTTATAAATCGCCAGTACGACAAACGTTCCCCAAAGCAATTGAGCGCGGCGGGAAATAGCTTCACGCAGATTGAGCAACGCCAGAAAAACCGCAAATCCCATCATATTGTTTTGTGCGATGTGACTGTGAAAGATAACCGGATTATCAAAGACTGCATACGGTGTCATCCAATGCTGGATGGGCAGCAGTTTAAATCCAACCAGATAGGACAAAAACAAGGTCAACCCCATTGCCGCGAGAAAGGCCATTCGCGCCGAACGTCTGGCCGCTTCATCTTTGAGTATCCAAATAAAGACGGGGATAAAAATCAGATCTGCGTATTTTCCCAATGCGCCAACTGCCTCAGCCGGCGTTGCGACTCCGTAAAACATGGCGATGAACAGGGCAAGAAATAATAGCCAAGCGGCACGTACCACTGGGTTTTGCCTAGCGATCTGCACGATGGGACGCAGATTGAATATGGCACCAAGCAACAAGATAGCTAGCAACACATTATCGAGCGCAACTGAAATCGGCGCAGAAAACCCCAGCAACACACAAGCGGTCAGCAAGGAAGTCATGCCATAGCGTCTTAGTAGCTCAACGTTCATTTTCACGGGTAACGGACGTTAATGGCGCCGATTGCTGAGGTTGATATTCCGGCACCCATACTTCGAGTGCAGATTTCACCTCCGAGTCGGGCTTGATAGCGACTTCAGTCCACGCCAGCAGTCTTTCCAGCCAGGCAGCATCGGCCAGTCTGGCCTGTGCTATGCGCAACTTCGGGTGCGGCGTGGTCAACGTGTGCTCGTTGTCCGCCAGCAATTCTTCATAGAGTTTCTCACCCGGGCGTAAGCCCGAAAACTCAATCTTGATTTCATCTTCAGTGAAACCGGAAAGCCGGATCAGTTCTTTTGCCAGATCCACGATTTTTACCGGCTCACCCATATCCAGCACAAAGATCTCACCACCCGAACCCATCAGACCGGCTTGCAACACCAGTTGTGCCGCCTCCGGAATCGACATGAAATAGCGGGTAATCTCGGGATGTGTCACGGTGATCGGCCCGCCCTGCGCTATCTGAGTTCGAAACTTAGGAATCACACTGCCGGTACTGCCCAGCACATTGCCAAAACGCACAATCACAAATTGTGTACTGTCGGTGGCTTGTAGCGCCTGACACACCATTTCGGCCAGGCGCTTGGATGCTCCCATCACATTGGTCGGATTGACCGCCTTGTCAGTCGAGATCATCACAAACTTACCCACGCCAAACTTCTGTGCGGCGCGCGCGACCGTCCAGGTACCCAGCACGTTATTGCGTATGGCCTGCCAGGCATTGTGCGTTTCCATCATGGGAACATGCTTGTAGGCAGCAGCGTGAAACAATACGGTAGGTTTGTGTAAGCCCATGACTTCGCCTACTCGTTCAGCATCCCGCACATCGCCGACTAGGCAAACAAAATTTAACTTAGGAAAAGTCTGCTGTAACTCCTGTTCCAAAGTGTAGAGCGCAAATTCACTTTGCTCGAACAGCACCAGTTTGGCAGGGGAAAAGCGCGAAATCTGGCGGCATAGCTCCGAACCGATAGACCCACCGGCTCCCGTCACCATAACGACATTTTCAGACAGCAAGCCATGCAATCCAGCCTCATCGAGCACGACTGGATCGCGCCCCAACAAATCGTCGAGTTCAATCGGACGCAATTGCGACACCGCCACCTTGCCGCTCATCAGATCGTCAAACGAAGGGACGGTGAGCGCCTCGACTTTCGCCGCAGTACACAACTTGATGGCGCGCTGCCGTTGCTGATGAGAAGACGAGGGCATCGCGATGATCACGCGCTCGACACCAAAATTTTCCACCCAGTGATCCAGCGTATCCAGTCTACCCAACACAGAGGTTCCGTTCAGGACGCAGCTTTGCTTATTGACGTCGTCATCCAGAAATCCGACTAACTGCCAGGCTGGATTTTTGGCCAAGTCTTTAGACAGAGAAACTGCTGCGTCACCGGCACCCAGCACCAAGACCGGCTGACTCGACAATTTCATTGCCCCGTGAAACCGTGTTTCTTTCCACATCCGGTACAACAAACGGCTGCCGCCCATAAACAGAATCAACAGCAGCGGATTCATTACCAGAACAGAGCGCGGCACCACAAAGGCGCTGCGCAACATCCACCACACAAACGGTATGACTAAGGACGCCAGTAAGACCGCCAACACGATACGGCGCAAATCATTCAGACTGGCATACCGCCAGATGCCGCGATACAGACCGAACATCCAGAATATGACCACTTGTAGCGGCACGACCCACAACAACGTCTGCTGCATTTCAACAGCAAAATTTGTCGGTAATTCAAAATTAAAACGCAGCGAATAGGCCAGCATCCACGCAACGACAACGGCCGCGATGTCGTGCAATATGGCCAGCGCCGTTCGAGTCTGTGATTTAGGCAGCATCACGACTTCCCGTATCAATATGGCGTTGCCAACGGCGATCTATCCACATGCTCAGTCCCAGATAGACGGCAGCCCACCAGGCGATCAGATTGCCCTGATCTTTGACATCCAGACCGAGCGCATACAAGGCGGACACGCCAACCAGAAACATCAGCACATATTCTGCAATCGCCGTGTTGCGATGCCCCCAACCCATTTGCACTAGCCTCTGGTAATAATGGCTGCGATGCGCATCAATCAACTTTTCCTTGTTACGCGCGCGTTTCAACAACGTCATGGTGGCATCGACGACAAAGGGAGAGAAAACCAACATGGGAAACCAGAATGGCCAACACCCCTGCTGCCATCCCCATACACCAAAGGATGCGGCAAGAAACCCCAGTGGAATAGAACCTGCATCCCCCATGAAGACTTTGGCCGGATGAAAATTGTGATACACAAAACCCAGCGCCGCTGCACCGACCGAAAAGTTCATCATCGCAAAGGCTTCACTACCTCCCCTGAGCGCGGCGAGTCCGTAAAAGCTGAAGCCGAACAGCGCCATGCCACCTGCCAGTCCGTCTGCACCATCCATAAAGTTATATAGATTGGTCATCCAGACGATGAACAACAGCACGGGCAACGCCCAGATCCAGCTAATTCCGGCACCCGCCAGCACGATCAGTGCGGCGATGAAGTGACCTATCAGCCGCGTCTTTGGCGGCAAGCCACGCACGTCATCGACCAGCGACAAGACAAACAATCCCAGCACGGGAATAATGATCCACCATTGCCAGAACTTGAACAGCAACACCCAACCCGCCAGTATGCCCGCCATCAGCGCAATTCCCCCGGTACGCGGGACTGGCGTGTCGTGCAGAGAACGTTCGTTGGGCACATCCTGGATCGTGCCATGCTTGCTCAAGGTCAAGATCAGCGTGAGCAGCAGTGTGACTAAAGCGGAGATCACGGGGGAATAGTGTGACATGCGGCGCTACCGTAGATTAAACAGCGTGAATTTTAACACGTGCGGCCAGGTTTCTCATTGAGATCAAATCCATGCACTGACCTGCGACCTGTTGCGCCGTGATTGCCAGTTGGCAAGGAGGAATATCTGACGGTGATTGCAACTTGGGACAGTCACGCTTGAAACAGGGGGAACAATCAAGGCCGCTGGTGATATGCACGCAGGATTTATCCATAATCCCGCTATAAGCCGGATCGGTCGGACCATGCAGCATGAACCCGGGTATATCAAGCACCGTCGCCAGATGTCCTATGCCGGTCTCAACACTCACGAAGCCTTGCGTATGCAGCATGACGCGCATCAATTCAGTGAGTGGTAACTTCGGCAATACGGTCGCCATTGCGCCACCTGCCTTTTGCAAGCGCTGCGCTCGCTGGTGTTCTGGCTCGTTTCCCCAAGGCAGCAGACATCTGACACCTTGTTCTGACAGCAGTCTCACCAGTTCCAACCATGAAGATTCCGGCCAATATTTACTGTTCCATGTCGTGCCGTGCAATAAAACTAATGTTGGCAACCCGGGTAAGTCTTGCAGCGCGACAGGCAGACTTGCGGCCATCTGCTTTTTACTAAATGCTTCTAGCCCATAATCAAGAGGTTGCGAGATATCCGCACCGAATAACTGCACGACCAGTTGCCGGTTTTTTTCGATGACATGCAAACCCTGCGCCACGCAGGCTGTTTTCTGATAAAACCTTGCCGCCAGCGATTCACGAGCGCTATCTTTATTAAAACCGTAAATATCGACACCGGCTAATCGCGCCAGCATGGCGCTTTTAAGTAAACCCTGTGCATCCAGCACGAAATCGTATTTTTCAGCTTTCAGTTGCTTTTTCAAACCACTCAGCAGACGAGGAAGCTTCCACCAGGCTTTTTTGTGCGCACGCAGCGGAACCGTGATCACTTTATCGATGGCAAAATGCCAGCTCACCATTTCGGCGAAGGCAGGTTCCACCAGCCAGTGAATTTCCGTCTCGGGTAAGCGACGGCGTAAATCACTGATCGCAGGGAACAGATGCAAAATATCGCCTAGCGACGAGAGTCTAACGACGAGAATTTTCATAATAAGAACAAGTTAAACCTTTACCTCAACAACTTGACCGCCTGTTCCATAAATGCCGCCTGGCGCGTGGAAAGACTCACTGTTCCGATTAAAGATTATCTTATATCCAAATAATCCATTAGCAAAAAACCACGTCATACCGACGAAGGCCTGAATCCAGATTATCGAATAATACCCACGAAGTGGGACATAATCTTGGTTTTGTCCGCTTCGCGGACGTTTTTTAGTGCTGGATTCCCGCCACAGCCTGCCCTCGAATTGGGTTGTCGTGGGCGGGAATGAAGATGCTAATAGACATGCTGGAATTATGACGGTAGCTTCCTTAAACAAAGGGTTTTTCTTCATTAGGATATTAGCATTTTTTGCTTTTGCAGACACAGCACACCCCGATCAACAAGTATCTTGTTTGCACCCAGCCCGCTCAGAATTTCACCAAACTCTGCTTCACACTTACTTATCATATCAGCGATGATTTTGTTTGCTTTATCCTGTGATATACCGAAATGTGGCGCTGCCTCACGGGCCAGGTCAATGTGCGACTCAAATTTACCTGGGAAAATCGCCAGTTGCTGATAACCAATATTGGTAAGTTGCGGAACCAAATCGAATGCGGGAGAGAGCAAGCAACCTTTATTTCCAGCGAGCAGCACACCGTGATTCTTCACATGATCATCAGAGTTATCTATCACCAGATTAAAAACCATGCGCAGGTATAATTGATACAAATCACGTACAGGATCAGCCGATACACAGCGCAATGTTTGCGCAAACTCAACATAGCTGCCACCGCTGCTCTCGTATGGCACATCAAGCAAGGCCGACGCGGAAAGGAAATGTATGCGTCGCTCGGCGGCTAGCGGTCCCTGCCGATCGAATCGCCGCAACAGCAAGGCATGCCCAGTATGGAGCGGTTGAACAAAAAACTCGGACACTTCAATCCCGCATCGCCGTGCAAGTGTCAAGGTGGAGGCTTCCAGCACCTCAACATCGTATTCATCACCCCGCGCTGGAAATTTTGCCATCCAGCGAACCTTATCGTGAATAAAAGTCGCTTTGGGTCTCGCTCCGCCCAGCGTGCCTCCACACTGCAACAATCGTTTCATCTCAGGCGTTATCTCCATCGAAAACTCAAGTTGATGAACCGCATCAGCCAAATCGTCGAGACTAATCAGATCAACGACTGAGAATTCAGATTGAATAGGCAATTGCTCTGCAAATACCATCGCGCCCACCCGGTCAGCGTTAGTCAACAGCAGGACATCAATGTCTGGCAAGGTTCGACCGAACTGAGCCTCAAGCACACGGCGCCCCCAACTATCCGGCAACGCATCGCGAAAAGTCAGCGGCAATGCACCTCCATCACGGATGCGTCGCTCCGGCAGCGCAAACGATGCCGACCGCAATGGCAAATAATTTGGGTTCAGTGCAGAGGCATCCGGAGATTGCAAATATCGTTGGCCATATGCAAATTCACCGGATTCGACAACACCATGGCGCGCCAGCTTCAAAATACCCACCGGAGCAATCGGCTCGTCCACCCCTGAGTCCACCCCCACATAGAGTGTGCGCTCAAAAATCACGCTCATCCTCTCTTATCAAACCAGTCCCGGCATGACCTGCACGCATTCTCACACGACGCCCCGCCATCTGATCTACCGGTGCCGGGGCCACACTCTCCAACGTATCAATTTGCCCGAACAACCACAACGCATTGATCAGAAGACCTACGCTAGTCCCCGGCTTCCCGGCTTCAAGCGCACGATACGTGGTCGGCGAACACAGTAAACGCGCAGCCATTTCCTTGACTGTCCACCCGTGCCGCATGCGATGAGCACGCAACCGAAGTCCTAGCCGAGCCAATGCCTGCTGAATTTCAGGTGGGGAATAGCTAATTAAATTACTTGAATGACTCATCAATATTATGTCTGTTAACGAACTTAATGAACAGTATATTGATATTCGTTAAATATACAAAGCGAATTGTATTTAACCCCAAGGGGGGCTTTACGCAAATAACTCAGCGTCGGCCAGAATTTTTCCTTGCGCGTCTTTAGCGGACACAAGCGGTTCTACCTGCAACTGCCAGTCTATCGCTAACTGTAAATCATTCCATGCGAGACATCGCTCGAACTCAGGATGCCAATAATCTGTTGTTTTATAGAGAAATTCAGCAGATTCAGACAAGACTACAAACCCATGAGCAAAACCTTCCGGTATCCAGAACATCCGCTTGTTTTCGGCAGATAATTCAACCGCCACATGCTGCCCGAAGGTAGCTGAGCTTTTGCGTATATCAACAACAACGTCTAAAACGGAACCCTGCACCACGCGCACCAGCTTGGCCTGAGGATGCTGAATCTGATAGTGCAGACCGCGCAACACGCCCTTGACTGAACGCGAGTGGTTGTCCTGCACGAAATCAACATCATGCCCGGTCAGTTCAGCAAATTTTTTGCGATTAAAGCTCTCATAGAAAAATCCCCTGTCGTCGCCGAACACGCGAGGCTCGATGATCAACGCATCAGGAATGCAAGTTTGTATCACCTTCATGAGCGCGTTCCTTTTTCACTAAGAACTTGCATCAGGTAAGCACCGTAGCCGCTTTTGATCAAAGGCGTAGCCAGCTTTTCCAGTTGCGCGGCATCGATAAAGCCGTTGCTGTATGCGATCTCTTCCGGGCAGGAAATTTTCAGCCCCTGGCGATTTTCGATGGTCTGGATAAACTGGCTGGCTTCCAGCAACGACTCATGCGTCCCCGTATCCAGCCAGGCAAATCCTCGCCCCATGGTTTCGACCGACAATTGGCCACGTTCCAAATACACACGATTCACATCGGTGATTTCCAGTTCGCCACGTGGAGATGGCTTGAGATCAGCCGCAATATCCAGCACGTCGTTGTCATAAAAATAAAGGCCGGTAACTGCATAGTTGGACTTAGGCTTGAGTGGCTTTTCTTCCAGTGAGATGGCGTGGCCTTCCTTGTTGAACTCAACCACGCCATAACGTTCCGGATCCCGCACATGGTAGGCAAAAACCGATGCCCCATCCTGGCGCTGTGCTGCGTTGCGCAATTGATTCTGAAAGTCGTGACCGTAGAAAATATTGTCCCCTAGCACCAGCGCTGAAGGATCCTGGCCGATAAAATCGCGACCAATGATAAAGGCTTGCGCCAGCCCGTCCGGACTGGGCTGAATGGCATATTGCAGATTCAACCCCCATGCGCTCCCATCGCCTAGCAACTGTTGAAAACGCGGCGTATCTTGCGGAGTCGAGATAATCAGGATGTCGCGGATTCCTGCCAGCATCAGAGTCGACAGCGGATAGTAAATCATCGGCTTGTCGTAGACCGGCAGCAATTGCTTGGACACCGCCAATGTGACGGGATGCAAACGAGTGCCTGAACCGCCTGCGAGGATGATTCCCTTTCTAGAGGAAGTGGATAGTTGGGACTGGATAGTGGGACGTCCGTTCATGTGCTACTCCATTTTTTATATAGTCCGGTCAGTAACTTTCCGGTTTGATCTGACAATTTAAAAGCGTCATGGTCATCTGTGGCAAAACCCAACATCACCGCTATTTGCATCTGTGTTTCCAGTTCTGCCAAGGAACCTCTGGCAATCCCGATAAACTGCACATACTCTTTGATCCCATTTCTGCCTGCGCCCTCCGCAAGATTGCTGGGAATCGACACGGCAGCCCTGCGCATTTGTTGAGACAATCCATAACGCTCCTCCGGTGGAAAAGTTGAGGTCATTTGATACACAACTTTTACCAATTGCATGGCGTATTTCCACGCATCCAGCTGTTCATGGGGTTTTCCCACTCCCAACTTCCTACTTTCCATTCCCCACTCCCTACTTACAACTATCCAGCACTTCCGCAAGCATTCTTGTCACCCCCGCCTGCCAATGCGGCAAATGCAGATCGAAGGTTTTTTGCAGCTTTTCGGTGTTAAGTCGCGAATTATGAGGTCGTTTTGCAGGTGTCGGAAAAGCCGAAGTCGGCACAGCGTCAACAGCATCAGTCGCGACTTTCAGGTCAATTCCTGCACGACGTGCATAATCGAGCACAAAACTGGCATAACCGTGCCATGAAGTTTCGCCACCGGCGACCAGATGATACAGACCGGACACCTCCGGATTTCGCCTTGCGGTTCGTATCGCATGTGCAGTCACATCAGCCAGCAAGTCGGCACCCGTCGGCGCGCCGATCTGATCGTCGATCACCTTTAAACTGTCGCGTTCTTTCGCCAGTCTCAACATGGTCTTGGCAAAGTTCCCTCCGCGCGCGCCATACACCCAACTAGTACGAAAAATCAGATGCATGCAACCCGATGCCTGAATGAGTTGTTCGCCCTCCAGCTTAGTCGCACCATAGATACTCAAAGGAGCAACCGGGTCACTCTCCAGCCAGGCTTTCTCTCCCTCACCATCGAAGACATAATCGGTAGAATAATGAATCATCAATGCATTCAGACGTGCCGATTCTTTTGCAAGCACTGCAGGTGCCAGCGCGTTGATCGTTCGAGCCAACTCGGGCTCGCTCTCGGCCTTATCCACAGCCGTATGCGCCGCAGCATTGACGATCACGTCCGGTGCAATAGCCCTTATCGTCTCGGCGATACCCGCCAAATCGGTAAAGTCGCCGCAATAATCCTGGCTGGTAGTACCCAGTGCAATCACCTCGCCCAAGGGGGCTAGGCTGCGCTGGAGCTCCCAGCCGACCTGGCCGTTTTTACCGAACAACAGAATTTTCATCAGGTGCGCTCTGAGTAGTTAGTCTCAAGCCACTGACGGTAATCGCCAGATAAGACATTGTTCACCCAGCCCTGATTGTCCAGATACCATTGAACCGTCTTACGTATGCCTGTTTCGAAGGTTTCGGCCGGTTTCCAGCCCAGTTCGCGCTCAATCTTGCGTGCATCGATGGCATAACGGCGATCATGGCCAGGTCGATCGGTAACGAAGGTGATTAAAGAGCGGTAAGAAGAGGATTGAGGATTGAGGATTGAAGACTGCGAAGCCGCACGTGGTCGCAGTTCGTCCAAAAGATCGCAGACAATATGAACGATGTCAAGATTGGCTTTTTCATTCCAGCCGCCGACGTTGTACACCTCGCCCAGACGCCCCTTTTCCAGCACGCAACGAATCGCACTGCAATGATCCTTAACGTACAACCAGTCGCGGATTTGCTGACCGTCGCCATAGACCGGCAACGCTTTGCCCGCCAGCGCATTGACAATCATCAATGGGATCAGCTTTTCCGGAAAATGATACGGGCCATAGTTATTCGAACAATTGGTGGTCAGTACCGGCAGACCGTAGGTGTGATGGTACGCACGCACCAGATGATCGCTGGCCGCCTTGCTTGCAGAATAAGGGCTGTTAGGCTCATAACGATGCGTCTCGGTGAAGGCAGGTTCATCCTTAGCAAGTGAACCATACACCTCGTCGGTGGAGACATGAAGAAAGCGAAAATCCGCCTTAGTAACACCCTCTCCCTCTATCCCTCCCCCGGGAACAGGGGAGGGAAGTTTTTGCCAATAGGCGCGCACTGCTTCGAGCAGATGAAACGTGCCGACGACATTGGTTTGAATGAAGTCTTCCGGGCCATGAATGGAACGATCCACATGGCTTTCCGCCGCGAAATTCACTACCGCGCGCGGCTGATATTCCACCAGCAGGCGCGCAACCAGTTCCGCATCGCCGATGTCGCCCTGAACAAAGATATGACGAGGATTACTTTTCAGAGAATCAAGGTTCTCCAGATTACCCGCATAGGTGAGTTTATCCAGACTGACGACAGTTTCGTCGTGCTGCGCACACCAGTCCAAAACAAAATTCGCGCCTATAAAACCTGCACTACCGGTTACTAATATCATAGTGCTAATTTCCTTACAAAAGTTGGTTTTATTGGCTAACGGCAGTCACCTGCAACCCCTGATGCAATGTGTACGACGGAGGCCAGCCAAGTTCGCGTCAGATTTTACCACTATCGATCATTGCATATGAAAATTTGGAGTTGCTATCCGACATTTCATCTCGAACCTGCAACGCGTGTCCAAAGCATCTATAGCAAGATTCAAGCGTGCCGGGCAATCAATCTCACACCGCCTTCAGAGTAAAAAGCGGAATCAGCACCCGCCAAATTTTGCTGAGAGTTGTCCACACAAATCATTGTATTGAGTTACTATACAAAAAGTTAATTTGTATAGTAACCTGTGGAAGGTGGCATGATGTTCCTTGAGTTAAGTTTATCCGCACAAACCACGTATGCGGAGATATTCGATCAGACAAGAAGTCTTGAAATTGATTCGCTGTCGTCACTGCCAGGTGCATTTTACACGCGGGTAATAAAAAATAGGGAATACGTCTATTTTGGTTACCGGGACGCGAATAGTGCGAGCAGGATGATTTATGTAGGCCCCAATGATGATCGGGTTAAATCTTTGGTGGAAAAATTCAAAATCGCCAAGTCATACAAAAAAATATCGGACTTGGTTCGGTCAGCACAAGTATTGGGCTGCCAGGTCATGATGCCAAAACACTTCAAAATAACCAAACAATTGGCAAACTACGGTTTTTTCAAGGCGGGTGGAATCCTTGTCGGTACGCATGCGTTTTTGGCGATAGGGAATATGCTGGGTGTACGTTGGACTTCCGGCAACAAAACACTAGATGTTGATTTTGCCCACGCCGGCAAAAACATCTCCATCGCACTCCCCGCCGATATGCGTATTTCGGTGCACGATGCGCTGACTTCGCTGGAAATGGGCTTGCTGCCGATTCAGCATTTTTCTGGCGCTGCAGGCGCACAATATCGCAATCCGCAAGACCCGGAACTACGCATAGATTTTTTAACCTCGATCGGGCGGGAAAAAGAAAATGTTGTCATGAGCAATCTTGGCATCTCACTCGAGCCATTGAAATTCATGGAGTTTTCTTTGGAGGGGACGACCCAGACTATCGTAATGGGCAGAGATGACGTTTGCCTAGTTAATATTCCGTCACCGGAGCGCTTTGCAATTCATAAACTGATTGTTTATGGGGAAAGGAAGCCGTCGGAACGGGTAAAATCCATAAAGGATATTGAGCAAGCAGCGGCGCTGATAGATTGGCATATCAAAAATGGTTTGTCAGACAAAATTACGGAAACATGGCGTGACGCAGTATCACGCGGCCCGGGCTGGAAATCGCGTGCTCAAACCGGGCTGGATTTCATGCTGTTGCGCCACCCTGAGTTAAAAAATAAAATCGCATTCAACTTGGGGTAATACCGCCTGTTGGCGCGCACCGAAAATTGGCCCGACAACCCGTGCCAGCTTTATAAGCGGTGACGACGAGACTCAAGCCGGTCGTACTGTTAGCCGCAACCCCTCTTGTAGTGTGTACGGCGGCATCCAGCCAAGTTCACGGCGAATTTTACCACTATCGACCTGAAGCGACCCTATCAGTCTCTCTATCTGATCCGCCTTGCCGGCCATGCGTCCGACCAACTGCAACAAAGCAGCAGGACAAGGAAGTAGGCGTGCCGGATGTCCCATCGCCACACCTAACTGACGCAACAAATCAGGTGTGGAAATATCCTCGCCGTCACTTACAAGATAGGTTTGCCCAACTGCAACATGGTGCGTCGCACACAAGATTAGTGCATCCACCAGATTCCCGACATAAACAAGACTGCGCCGATTATTTACCGAAGCGAGTGGTAGGGGAATTCCCTTGGCCAGCACCTTGAGCATTTGAGCAAAGTTGCCCTTCACCCCCGCACCATAGACCAATGGCGGACGGACAATCACTACCTCCAATCCGGTTTCTGCGGCGATACGATGCAAAGCCTGCTCGGCCTCATATTTTGAAACGCCATACGGGTCTTGAGGATTCGGAACATCTGACTCAGAAAATTTCGCGGCCCCCTCCGTCGCTTCACCGTTGACCTTGATCGAACTGACGTAAACCAATCGTTTAACCCCTGCACGAGCAGCCTGCCGTGCAAGATTTTCTGTGCCGGCAACATTGACTTGTCGAAACGCAGCTAACGGATCTATCGAGGTGTCATGCATAACATGCACACGTGCGGCTAAATGAATCACGACATCCATGCCTGCCAGCGCATTTTCCCAGTCGGTTTGCTCCTCAAAATCGCCAACAACCACCCTTTCGCACGTCTCTACAATTGTCTTTGCAGATCGCACGGCCCCACGCACAGCATATCCTTGTTCGAACAATGCCCCACATAATGCTTTACCCACAAAACCATTTGCACCAGTTACCAATAATTTCATAACTATCCTTGATTGGCCGCCACATAGTGAGACGATTTACGCAGGAATGGTTTTTCTACCAGATGCCAAAGCATGAAAGCGGCAACCATCACCAAGACACCGGCAAACAAAAGCCCTGTCCACGGAGATACGCTGAAAAAACCTTGAGAAATCAACAATTGCAATATAGGGAAGTGAACGATATAAATTCCATAAGAAAAGTCACCATACTTGTCAAAATTTCCAAGCACAGGGAGTCCGCAAGCGAAACTGATAACCAGAACAGCTAATGCAGCAGGTTGAATAGCAACCCAGGGCAACCAAGACTGAAAAATAAATGCAGCGATGGCCAAAGGAACTAACCACTTCACATGTTTAACGAGAGATTCAAGGTAGTAATAACTTGCCGCACCCGCAATAAAAAAAACAAGCTGGCCGGGCAACTGCCGCTGCAATTCCAGATAAAATCCCTGCCCGCTTTTTGCAGCCATCCCTTCCATAGTCATGGCGTATATTATTGAACAAATATACAAAACGATCATCACTGAAAGCCGACCATACTTGCGAAAAGCCAGCACCGCCAGAGGCACAAACAAATAAAATGAGACCTCAATTTTCAGAGTCCAGAGTGCGCCATTGACTGCCTGAAGCGAATTGCCTTCAAATACACCGGGTAGATTCGGGTGTAAAAAGTTTAGGAAGACTAAGTTGGCTGCCAGATATTTCAATAACTGTGATGAAAAATAATCGCCTGGTGCATAGGGGCTGACCACGATTCCAGCCACGACACAAAAAACAATAACAAAAAGGTAAGCAGGATAAATCCGCCGGACTCTTTTTACGAAATAGCCACTGAAGTCTCGTGAGTTTTCATAACTCATAAAAATCAAAAAACCGCTCACCACGAAAAATGATTTCACGGCAATTTCGGATGAGAGGTATTTACTGAGTACGGACAGCGATTCGGCTCCTGACAAAGCATAGGCATGAACCAAAAAGACCACGAAGGCAAAGGCAAATCGAAGCAAATCAAAATTGTTTTCACGCAACCTCGGGTTGGGCGAGGACAGATCAACCGTCGCTATATGGCCAGTTAAATTGACAGTATTACAACGTTTGTCATTCATAACCATTTTCTAACCTGCACTCGCCAAAAAACAGGCATGAAAAAGAAGCGCATCATGCTGGTCAAATGCCAGCGAAAATACCGGAAATTGCGATGACTACTTCGTTGAGCATGATGAACAACACTGGATTGAGGACACAGTGCTACTTCATAACCTAGCAATCTAAGACGAGCGCAGATATCCACGTCCTCGTAATAAAGGAAATATCGCTGATCAAACCCGTTCAACTCTTCAAACACTGTCCGAGGAAATAACAGAAACATCCCGCCTGCCCAATCAGGATAAATGGTCTGGTCGCCAATCACGTAGTCACTTCCTTTGCATTTACCTATGGCTTTACAAACTATTTTTAGCGGCGTTGGGAAATGCCTCGCACTATCTTCAATCTCCCCACCCTCTCCTAGAACTACCGGAGCTGCCACGCCAACTGAAGCGTCATTCAGGCGCTCAAACAACGGGGGAAACGGATCACTAGTAAACCCGATATCAGGATTCAGTACGCAAAAGAAACGGCCAATCGCATGAGTGAATGCCTGGTTATGATTAGCCGCAAAACCCATCGGATTAACATTGCGAATTACTTTTATCTGGAATGAAAATTTTTCCAACATAAAGGGGAGTATTTCATCGATATTCAGTGTAAGAATCAGTTCTATCGAGGTCGCACGACAATTTGACTCAACATCCTTCAACAAATTGGCTATCATCGCAATTTGGCCGTGACTTACTACAGAAATTGAAACTACTGGAACCGAAGCTATTTTTTCCATCGCAAACAGCTCCAATAAATGATCAAACGACGACAATATTTAAGTAATGAATAAGAGAGTAGCGCACATAATTGCAGACCATTGATAAACCGATCACAATAAAGCCGATAGTAATTAGCCAAATCTCCCTTCTCCATTAACCAAACCTGCGAGCTTAGCCCTGTTACTCCGTAGGAAGGTTTGTAGATAGCGGCCAGTTCAGCAGATATTTTGACTACCAAACCACCGCTGCACACAATCGACAGCCAAAGCATATGATCTTCCATATATCGTTGCCCATCAACAAAACGCTGCTTTATGTTGCGCCTTAACATAACTGAGGGCGTCACAAATCTATTTGACAGCATCAATAACCATTTAGATACAGGCTGCACAGTGCATTCCGAAACATCCCAATCGGGAAGGACGTTTTCAACCGCCAGCGTCCGACATCCATGACCACATAACACGACATCTGGATGTGCGAGCATATATCCATATTGAATCTCGATTTTCTTCGGGTGCCATGCATCATCAGAATCCAGAAAAGCGATATAGGTTTGTGTAGCCGCAGCCCATCCGGCATTTCTTGCATTCGCCGCACCACCATTATCTTTCAATGGGATTACTTTAACCCATCCGGGATACTGCTGTTCAATATTACGCAGCACACTCAATGTTTGATCACCGCTAGCATCATCGACGAGTATAACTTCTGCAGGCTTTCGAGTTTGTTGAACAATAGAATCAACCGCGCGCTGTATTGTGCCCGCGCACCGATAGCAAGGGATCACTACACTTACTGAAATCACAGCATTAGCTTGCATTCAATCACACTTTCCTGATGAAAACCGCTTCTATTTTTCACAAAATAACGATGTGAGCTTAGGTATACGCACAATATTAAACATCTCTGCCACCTTCACTGACAATTCGCCTTTTTGCTTAAATGCAACAAAATCCCGCAAGCATGAATTTTCTTCAACGAACCGCATATTAAGCATAATAGATTGAATTTTAATGAAATTTTCAACACACGACTCGGTTAGTCGAGTGCCATTGTAAAAAACACTATCATCACCCGATCCAAATTTTCCCTTATCTTCATTCTTGATCCGGCAAAGCGCGGTCTGCCCGATCGCTCCGGCGTGATCACCCTTCAGAACCTCCTGCAGCAACACTTCAACGTGATCAGCGAATAAAAGGCTAGCATCATTGAGTACGCACATGTATTCACCAAGAACTTTAGGCAGCACCAGACTATCCACCATGCTCGGGTCTTTTTCCGCCAAATGGACATATTCAATAGACTCAACTTCGCCATGAACAAGCAAATCCTGCACAATATCGCTTTCCAATTGCCCCTCATCATCCACTATAAGCAACTGTATTTTCGGATAGGTTTGATTGAGCACAGTCGATATCGTATTTCTGAAAAATTGCTGCCGCCCCTTTCTAAATAACACCACAACAGTTACCAAAGGCAATACCGTGGGCATTGTACGGTTTTCATAAAAAGCACCGGTTCTAGGTATTTCAAAATCGAAATAATTCAGAGGAAAACTTACAGTCGGATTCTGTAGCCGCGTTGAGAGGAAGTAAGGCACATTAGCAAACAATTGAATAAGAGTTTTCAATATCCCTTTACGTTGTCCAGAAAAACGCGTCGGTAACAGCAGCGCAGCAATAAAAAGTGGCAATATCATAAGTATCTGCCACCAGTTTCCATAACGTAAACGGATATAGGCGTTGCCCAGTTTACTACCCAAAAACTGTATCGGTTTAACCTCTTCGGCAGCACCGTAGCTGTAATGCCAGCACACCGCTCTAGGGCAATATTTAAGTTTAAACCCTGAGGCCCTCAATCGATAGGAAAGCTCGACATCCTCTCCGTACATGAAGATCCTTGGCTCAAACCCGCCTACAGACGTAAGCGCCTGACGTCGAAACAATACGCAAGCCCCGGAAGACCATGAGGTCAGCATTGAAACCGGATCATAGCATTTCGGATGCTCGAATGGCTTCTGCCGAAGTTCCCAACTGGCAACTGATACATCATCTGTTAACGCTTGAGTGACAACTAGGGTTATAGCTTCTTTTTCAAATGTAAGATCCAGATTGCTGACAAAAAAATATGGCGAATTTCCCCTGGCTAGGTTTGCATTATGCCCTTGGCCGAACCCGACATTGCAACCATTTTCAATTTGAATTGATGCAAAGCAAATATCACCAGCACGCAACTCATCGAGCAAACGGTGCGTTTCATCCGTCGAACCGTTGTCCCTGACAAACACATGAATCCTGTCCAACGGGTACGACTGTGCACACAGACTTGCAAAAAAACCGGCTATCCATTTCGCTGAATTAAATGTCACCAGCGACAAATCTATCTCAGGATATTCAGCAATACTATTTTTTGCCATGTGTTCCTCTGGCCAAAGATAGAAATGGCAATTCAATATAGCGATAAGAAAAGTAACTAACAAACGCGGTCAAAGAAATGCAGAGCAACATTAGGTAATAAAACTTGCTTACACCTGTCAGGCCTGCCGGTACCCAATAATTTTTAGCAAAATAGATGATAGGAAAATGCCACAAATACACGCTGTAGCTTATAACGCCCAGCAATCTGACCGGATTCGCCCCCAGTATCTTCTCAGAAAACGTGTTGGAGAACGACGATAGGAATACCAGTCCGGCGCAGACTACCGAGACAGGTATAAACCAGATATATAGTGAACCCGTTCCCAATACATCTATTTTTGTAATCAACCACGCTTGAAAAAGAAGCGTTGCGAGCAAGAATATTATTGCCCACATCCCGAATGCTCCTTTTAAACGACGCTTCCAATCGGGTGAAACTTGATAATAAATACCTGCCAGATACATTCCTACCGTGAAATTAAACAACTGCGAAGGAAACTGGTTGGCCAAAAATGCCCTCATCACTATAGGTTCATAGCGGTAACCTGCCATTGTCGGAACTATTGTCGTTACCAGCCAAACCAGAGCATCATATAACTCATGGAAACTTAGATATTTCCACACTTCTGCTATCAACAATGAGAGCAGCAATGCTCGCACAGCATTTCCCCCTACAAAATAGCGGGCCGCAAAAGGCAATGCAACATAAAAACAAACCTCTACAGTCAGTGTCCACAACGCGCCATTAATACCCAGCCCTGCAGAGGTCATAGGAAAAAGGTAATGAGTAAACGTCAAATGGGTAAATACGTTAAAAATACCCAATGGCGAAAATGCGTGCCATGTTGATAATGCGAGGGGTGCGAAAACCGCAAATAAAAAAAACAGTTGGACATAATAAGCCGGCGCAATGCGATAAAACCGGCGCTGGAAATAACTACGTAACTGCGGGGGAGGCAAGCCATTATGGTAATTTTTTGCCCATGGGACCATCAACAAAAAACCACTTAACGCAAAAAATAGTGGTACGCCTAAATGACCTGTTGACAACCATGGATTGATGCGCAACCAACCGAAAAATACTATGTCCGGACTATCCGCGCCAAAACCGTATATATGAAAAACAACCACCCAGGCCACAGCCAGGGCGCGCAACCCATCAATACCCGGCATAATCTGACCTGACGTCGTATCATGCCCCAACTTCCTCAGCAGAACCCCGAACATCTCAGGCTATTTTCCTGATCCAGATACTGCCGCCCCCGCCCAATTCAGGAAAACGCGGGAATACAGCCTGAACGTCTTTGCCATATCGAGTGGCCATGTAGTGAGATCCCCACACAATTTCAAACGCCGAATTAAATTGTAAAAAAGCTCTCAGCAGATACTGCTCATTCCAGCCGCGCGCCTCATCGATAACCCATTTTTTTGAATATTCATCCGGTAAAAAAATATCGTGAATGTGTATAAGTACACCCTTTTTCAATCGAGGAATGATCTCAAAGAATAAATAATTCACGTCACTGCCCGTCTTTGCCACATGAGACGAGTCAATAAACAATATGTCACCGTCATCCAGTGCGGTGAAAAAATTCAGATCCAGATCTTCGACCTTGCTCACGACCAATTTTGAGATGCCCTGCACACCATCAACCAGAAACTGCCGCGGATAAGGCTCCACACAAGTAAAATCGAGTTTGCCATTCAAAATGCGGCGATTCACATCCGCTGTAATCAGTGAAGAAAATCCACTACCAATCTCTATCATATGCTTAGGCTGATAGTGACACAGCATGCAATATAGTACTTCGGCATCCAACACTGGGAATTGATCGTTTTCATAATAGTAACCGACCTCATTTACCGGTTTTTTTACCGGATAATGAATACCTAGGGTGTAATTCCGGAATACATTATTCAACAAATCCAGCTGCCCTTGTTCATCCCATCGTACGCTCGGCATTTCATCTCGGCCATGCCAAATTTGAGTCTCGCGCAGCTTCATATCAACGGGATCAACAACAGGCGAATAAAAGTGCCCCGCCGGAAACAAGGAGGAAACGCGGCTATAAAAGCGATATTTCAACTTTCTTTTCAACAAGCCTAATACTGAGCTTATAAAAGTAATGTTTATTTTCATCAGATAATCCCGTTGCACTGCACTCATATATGCAAACTGCACATGTAATCTGCTAATTTCTTGTTATGGAATGTAGCTGTCATATCAGAAAATAACGTAAAGCTTGCCGTGCTAATCTAATTAAACCGAAGTATAGTCGGGCTAACGAAATCGGTAATAAAATCAACGGGACAAGGAATACGTAATATCTCCAATTGCCGTGAAACACCCGCCTTATATCAATTGCTACATCCTCTTTCCAATATTCAGCATCGCCTTTTCGAAGATTCATAATATAAGTAGGAAACCACATCACGATAGTTCCGTTCTGAATCGCTTTCGCCAAATTAGGTCTACTTTTCAGTATGTTATTTGCGATATTGCTTAGGTTACTGCCAAATACATTTATTGCGCCATATTCGCCAGAATTAGCGATTTTTGCAGCAAAAATTCTATTTTTAATAATTGCAAAATTTTTGCCATCACGCACTAATTGCAACACCCAGCTTAGTTGTGGAAGATTACTACCATTAACAACCGGTCCCACAGCTCCAATATTAACACCAGTTCGTAAAATCAATGCCGTAATAAAGGTTAGCATAATATGGGTACGCTTAACAAAATCTAATGCATTCGAATACTCCACAACCCCATTTTTTCCTCGCCCGCGCTTAGGTTCGTCCAAATAACAATCCGAGTAGCTGTAACCGTTCACATACAAAATATCAATTTTCTGTGTTTCCAAAATATCCAACACCAACTTGAGTCCACCTGGCAATATTACATCGTCATCACCTAGCACCCAAACATATGGTGTCTTAGCAGAACTGTAACACTGTTCTACATTACGTTCCCCACCGATATTTTCTATGTTATTTACAACTTCACACCATTTATCCATCATTAACTGATGCTGACTAATTACTTCATTTGTATTATCAGTTGAGGCATTATTCGAAATATATACTCTAACAAGCTTGCGTTGATGGATACTTAGAGAAGCTATCTCTTCTCCAATGCGAGTTAGACATAAGTCTAAAAAGGTAGCTCTGTTGTAAGTTGGTATTGCAATTGTCAGAAGCAATTGGCTTGTTTGCTTAAAATCGAAGGATTGCATTTATAAAATTACTTTTCCAGAAATTTTAGGTACATAGTTCTTTTTCCATTCGCATCGTTTCGAGAAAAATATCATACTACCCCAACCGAATCCAACAACCGAGCATACGATAAAGTATCCATATATTACCCCTGTTGCACCATAATTTTTGCCTAAAACAATTGTTGATGCAGAAATTAATGCAGCACTAATCAGGCTGATCAATAAAAATGGCTCTTGCTTATGTGCTCTCAAATAGGTTGATTGTGCATAAGTTATGTAATTAAGCATCGTTGTGAATATCAGCAGCGTAAAAGGAAGAGGATCGAGCAGGCGCAACGCAAATTGAACATTCTGTATATGTAAAATGTAGTTCAGAGTACACAAACCTAAACCTAGTATTGCCATTGCAAGAAATGATCGTGACAAGGTTAGTTTGAATAAATGGTCTAGTGTGACATAGTCATTCCTAGCCACCAGTGTTCCAAATTGAGGAGCCTTTGTACTCATCCAAGCCATTGCGACAGTCATCAGCGCATTAACTATTGAAAAACTCATACCCATTTGCCCCGCTTCGATGGCACCACGATATGCAAATAGCACAGGAGTAAATAACTGGAAGATGAAGTAACCGCTTAGCCAGCTTAACGCAATCTTCCATTGCAATGGCCAAATTTCAGTCTTCCATTGTATCCCTACGCAAGAATGTTCCTCATAAAAAAACAAATCCTTGAAGAACTTTTTTTTGGTGCGCCAAAGCCATATTAGAACTGTAAATACTAACCCTGTACTCATGGCCGGCATAGCCAGCAAGCCACCACCACCCATCAGCAACAACCATGCAGCTAAACTTCCAATTACGTTTTGAAACATTCTTAACCGTGCAACCTCAGTTATACGCCCGCATCCCTCCAGGAGAGCTAATAATGGCATGAAGCAAATATTGATTGCGGCAGCCAACACAAGCCAAATCCATGCTATTTGCCAATTTACTTTCGATTGAGGATAAGTTACCGAAAAGAATATCCAACCTGCGGGGAGTATCACCACAACAATCAGCACAGCGATTACGCCATACCACTTAGTCACCAGTACTAACAAAGAACGCAAACGACCTTTTGCTAGCTTATCCCCTTCGACAATTCCTTCATGCACCCATGTCAGTTGTGCCATTTCATGACTAGCAAACTGCATGACCACGAAGCTCATGCCCAATTCAAACAAAACCTGCATTGCCAACAGACTGGCAAAAGTGTAATAGTAACCTTGTTCATCGGGTGACAAAAAACGGACTACCAACAACAAAGTCACCAACCCGGAAATCAATCCCCATCCACGCCCTATCAATGTATAAACAATTGCCAGATCTACACCAAAGAAGGCAAGTAAAGTCTTCATTTATTGTGCATTGCTAAAGAAAATGGTATGGAAAAACTATTTTGACAACGCATCAATCAGCTCTCGGTGCTTTTTAGAATGCAGGAAGAAAAAATTAGTTTCAACTGTTTCATCTGTCATCTCATTCAATTCAATCAATACCGACCCCTCAGCATAAAAACTGCGGTAGCCAAGCGAGTGAAATAGTTTAAAAATTTCATTCGGATGGTAATTGAATTTTGCAGCCCATTTACGCAACATTTCGGTAAACACAATCGGTTTATCGCGCTTGAGTGTTTCTAGCGCCCCCTGAAACGCAAATAACTCTGCCCCCTCAACATCACACTTGATAAAATCAACGTTTAGATTATTTGCCTTGGCAAAGTCATCCAGGCGTTCTACATGACAGGTGACCAATTCTGCATCGGCACGCTCACTCAAATTTGCGGAAGAAGCATTACCACTGCCTTCCGGATAAAAATAGAACGTAAGATCCTTGCGCTCGTTAGATAGACCAAAGTGATGTGCCGTCACACTTACAGCATGATTTAACTCGATATTTTTAGTCAAAAAAGAATAAGTTTTTGGAATGGGCTCGAATGCATGAATCTGACAACCCTTAACTTGGCGGGCGATTAACAGAGAATACCACCCCATATTGGCGCCCACATCGAATACCACACCTTGCTCTGGCACCAGTTTCAAAATCATTCTGGCATCTTTTTCCTCATAATTCTGGAAGTTGAGCGACTCCACCGGTGCCACGCGATGATCACCTTCAGGGCAAGCCATTCTAATGCCGTATTTTCTGGATGTCATGACAACGGAACCATCATGAATTTCGATAGAGTCGACATCCGTCCCTTCTAGATAATTCGCATACTCAAATAGTTGTGCATGACACAACTTATACATAGTTTGAATATATTCAGGTTTACTCAAGTTACCTGTGAGATATTGATCGCGAATTTTTTGTAATGAGGTCATATTGAGTAACTTTCTATCGTTCGTTTAAAGCCGTCCGCCAAACTTGTTTTTGGCATCCAACCTAATATATTGATACGTGAGATATCCGGGCAATTTCGTGATATTGGGCTCTGTAAATATCCTTCATTATTCCTAATTACTTCCGTGGTTACATGCAGCCCTTTTTCCGGAAATAAATCCACTAGCATGCCAGCTAAATCCTTGATACTAATCTCGGCCTGACTGTTACCTACATTATAGGGAATACCATTTTCCCCATTTAGCAGAACCGTAAAAAAACCGGCTGTCGCATCGGCTAAGTAACAAAAAGCTCTTGAGGCTGTACCCGTACTCTTTAGTGTAATTGGTCGATTTTCAATGATATCCCTGACAAAGTCTGCATAGACACGGCCATCATCTAGTTTCATACCGGGTCCATAGGTATGAAATGGTCGGACAATTTTGGCTGGAACTTGATACTGTGCATGCCATGAAACACACATATTTTCTGCCATACGCTTACTTTCGGCATAGCATGATCGGATTGATGTTGGATCGATATAGCCATACTCAGACTCTTTTGTAGGCACACACTGCGTTTCACCGTAGACTTCACCGCTGCTAAAATACAAAAATGAAATTAGCGGGTGACTGCGCGCCAATTCCAAAAGCTGCATCGTTCCCATTACATTGGCTGACAGCGTACCTACTGGATCGATGCCGTAATACTTTGGGCTCGCCTGACTGGCAGCATGGATAATAAAGTGATGCGGTAAAGCCAAGCTAATAGGGTGCGATACATCTTGCACCAAAGCTATCAAATTTGTGTTATCCAAATGATGCGCAAAACGTTTTTCGAAATTTTCTCTGCTGCGAACCAGCGCTGTAATGTGAACGTTCAAGTTGCGTTCGCAATTCAAATAAAGCAATGTTTCAACCATGTAGGCAGGTAAAAATCCCGATGCCCCCGTGATCAATACACGTTTTCCGGCGAACACATTCCAGTCCACCTTCGCGGTCGCAACAATGTCGGCAATATCTTCTGAAACAATACGGTTGATTATTGGCCTATGCATCGTACTCCCTACCATCTTACTCTAAGGTCACTATTTCTAAGTTACTGGATTTTTGATGCAGTCCGATCAGCATGTGCTTTTTCATTTCTACTCTGCTCAATAAAGGCGACAAATCTTCAAGTGGAGGGGAAATAATCGAGCCATCTTTCTGTTGCACCAGAGATAATTTAGGTACAAATGGCTGTTCAGGATGGGTAAACACCTCACAAATAACCGGCCCATCGATGGCTTGTACTTTAGGGAGAATTGTCTCTACATCCTCCCAAGTCCGAATCTGGAATGAGGGAATATCAAAGGCGTAAGCCACTTTTGCAAAATCAGGGCAGGTTACGCCAGATTTTCTATCCGAACCTGAATAACGCCCTGCAAACAACGCCTTTTGCGTATGCTTGATCATCAAATAGCCGTCATTATTAAAAATAATAATTTTAATTGGTAGCTTGTGATGAGCGATAGTTTGAAGTTCCTGTAAATTCAGCATCATGCCACCATCGCAATTGAGGCATAGTACTTCGCGGCCAGCCCCGATTGCGGCACCAATAGCACCCGGCAAACCAAAACCCATTTCGCCCAATCCTGTGGAAGTTAACATACGCTGTCCGGCTTTAAACTTGAGCACCTGATGTCCTGACAACAACGCCGTACCCATATCAGTCACCACAATCTGATCGTCATGGAAATGTTTTTCCAGTGACTGCATGAATGGGTAGGAGTTAATGAAGCTTCTTCCTGATGCATCCTGCATATCGGCATGCTCTGGTCCGACAAATGGATAGTCAGCACGGTAAACTTCGCACTGATTAATCCAATTGGGGCGAGTGTAAGACTTTCCCGTATCACTCAATAATTGATCAATGAAATTTCCTGCGTCACTCAATATTGGTAAATCAATACGATCACCTAGTTTTAACAATTCTTCTGAGTCGATGTCAACCATTGCTATGCGGGCGGCACGGGCAAATTCAGTCAGGTCGTAGCCTACTTGAGGAATGGCTAGGCGTGTACCAATACAAATCAGAGCATCGCAATTCTGCAATACAAAATTTGCCGCACGCTGACCATAAACACCGGCTCGGCCGAAACATAAGGAATGATTTGAGTCCAGAATATCGCATGCCTGCCAACTCACTAGAGCGGGGATTCCCAATGCATCAACGAGTTGCAGAACTCTATCTTCAGCGCCTGCCAACCTGATACCGTTGCCGAGCCACAATACAGGACGTTCAGCAGAGGCTAGCATTTCCTGAACTGCAATTAAACCAGCCTCAGAATTTATGACGCGAGACTGCCCCGTGACCGAAACATTGCTAATGGCGTTTCCAATCAGCGCGGCAGGCTCCAAGTCATTCATTTTCACCAAGGCTGCTTGTACATTCATGGGAATATCAATCCAGACAGGGCCTTGTCTTGACGCACTTGCAATGGCATAGGCACGGGAAATCACATTCAGCACTTTTTCAGGCTTCATGATGCGATCAGTCCATTTGGTCACCTTTTCAACCATTTGAGTACTGTCATAGCCTTGCACGCCCCAGATTCGTAACGGATTTTCAGCCGTGGTGAATCGCGAGTTTTCATTCCCCGATATAACCAGCACAGGCATCGAATCCATCCATGCGCTGACAACGCCAGTCACGCCGTTTGTAGATCCTGCTCCTGTCGTCAACAGCACAACCGTCACCTTGCCTGTCATGCGATAGTAAGTTGTGGCTGCCATCACTGCAGCCTGTTCGTGATGAACACAGATAATTTCAGTAAATCCTAAGCGCGTAATCGCATCAAAAATTTGCGCATTTCCAGCGCCAACGATTCCGAATACATGACGAATGTCCTGATCTTTCAGAAACTCGGCAATAACGTCATTTACTTTTTTTTCTGTCATGATGAAATTTTTGGTTAGTTATTTTGCATTGCATGCCATTGCGCTGTTAATTTGATCGCCTCTTCCAAAGGCGTAAATACAGAGAGGCCATAATCATTTTGAGCGTGCGTTGTATCTGGCAGCAACTGAGCCGATTTTCCTGTGCTACGAGGAGCTGTGTTAAACATAATATCCGGAGAGGGTTCAAAGTTTTTCGCTACCTCCTTTGCCAAATCCTGCAAAGCGATACCCACCGGACTGCCCACATTCACCACATCACCAGCCTGCCCCGCAGTTAAAATCTTTAAAAACCAATAGGCTGCATCGCTGCCATAAAGATAACTGCGCACGACCTGTCCATCACCCTGAAGACGAATAGGATGACCGCGCAATGCGTCCGACAGAAAAGTGGTTTGCGCCCAAGGAGTGTCCAGCGATTGATAAGGGCCAATAAATGAAAATGGCCGAGCAACCAACACAGGAATACGCGATTGGGCACGCGCGGCTGAGCAAAGTGTTTCTGCAAAGCGTTTCGCATTCGGGTATATAAAACTTGCGTCCGGCGTAGGGGCTCCTTGGGCACTCTCAGACACACCCTTGACAGATGCTGGCTGAGAACCACAAACAAGACCAGAACTTAGATAAAGCAGTTTTTTTAGCCGCCCCAGTCGTTCGGCAGTGCGCAAGACCGACATCGTCCCGTCGACGATCACCGATGCCGTATCAAGCGGATTAGAGGCATGCGTACGCACGTCCGGGTTTGCTGCAGCGTGGATCACCCAGTCGGCATCCATAGGAAATTGCCCTAATTGCCGCACATCCGACTTGATCAGTTGTACATCGCTGCGATGAGCAAAGTGAGGTAGGCGAATGGCGAATTGGTCCGTGCTCCGCGATATCAGCGACAGCTTGATGCCAAACTGATATTCATCATTAAGCGTTGCGACCATTTCCGCAATCCAGCTACCAACAAAACCGGTTCCCCCGATAATAACCAAATTAGTTTGACGCAAGACATCGAGTGCCTTCTCGCGACCATGTAAAACTTGCAGGCAGTCGTGGCGTATACGTGTTTGGCATTCCAGTTTCATTGTCATCTCCTCCCCGCTTGCTGCGCTAGTTCTTTAGCGACTTCTAAGATAATATCTTCCTGACCGGCTATGATTTTGCGTCGTCCAAGTTCAAAAAACACGTCTCGCGGATCAATATTGAATTCTTTCGCAATACGCGTGACAGGCTTCATAAATCCGGAGAATACACCTGCCATACCACTCACCACACTCACCGAGCTGATTGTTGGCACTTCCTTCATAAGGATTTTTTCAGCTAAATCAGCAGCATCCAGCATTTTATAAAGATCAATTCCTGTGCTGTAACCTATACGCTCCAGGACAGCAACCAGCACTTCCAACTGGGTATTACCAGCACCAGCACCAAAGCCACGCGCACAGCCATCCAATAGCGTTGCGCCAGCGTCAGCCGCCGCCATGGAATTAGCTATGGCCAAGCCCAAATTATTATGTCCGTGAAAACCTACCGCAATTGACAGCCCATCTACTAACGTCTCTACTCGCTGCCTGACATCGTCAGGAATGTAGTGCCCCGATGAGTCCATAAAGACCACACCTTCGGCGCCATACGACTCCATCTTTCTAGCTTGTTCAAGCAGTAGTGCAGGCGATATCATGTGGGACATCATCAAACAACCCCAGACTTCCGAACCCATGCTGCGTGAATAACTGATATGGCGTTCGCAAATGTCGGCTTCTGTGCAATGCGATGCGACGCGAACCACATCTACACCCAGCTCCAAAGCGGGTTTTAAGTCACGCTCAATGGTTGCGAATCCCGGAATAACATGTATGCCCAGTTTGGATTTGATCAAATTGGCACGTGCCGTTGCCAGGGCAATATGGTCAGGCGTGGCAGCCTCACCTAACTGTAAAGAAGAGGCGCCAAGACCATTTCCGTGCCCGACCTCAACAATAGAAACACCTGCCGCATCCGCTGCCTTACAGTAAGCGGCAATTTGATCTTCACGCAACGCATGCTGAACAGCATGATTACCATCTCTTAACGACGGATCACTGATAACAATTTTACGCTCACGCATCAGTTTTTCCTTCCAAAGATTTGTTGCCAGTCGCTTTTGCATATTCTTCTGCCATAGCAATGGCAGCGCAATTAATGATATCCAAGTTGCCCGCATAGGCAGGCAAATAATCGCCCAAACCACGCACCCGGACCATTACCACAATGCGATCATTCTCTACAATCGGGCCGAGAATGATTTCGTAACCCGGAACATACTGGCATATCTTTTTTACCAAACCCTCCAGCTTCTCTGCTAATTTTGCAATATCCGGATTTTTGACTTTTGCAAAAATCGTGGTCTGCATGTTGACGCAAGGCTCAGCAGGATTGAGATTCAATATCGCCTTAGTTCGCTTGGCTCCCGAAAACTCTTTCAACCCGTCTTCAGTTGTTTTAATGTATTCGTCCAGATTTTGCCTGGTTGCCGGTCCGGCGCTTCTGGAGGCAATGCTGGAAACAACTTCGATGTAATCCACATCTGTTTGCGTTTGGCCAATTGCATAGGCTACCGGAATGGAAGCCTGTCCACCACACGTAATCATATTAATATTGGACTCTGCAAGAGAGTCAGCCAGGTTGACACTGGGAACGCTCATCAAACCTATTTTCGCGGGTGTCAAATCAATTGCACGTATACCCAACTTTTTAAATATAGGGGCGTGCACCAAATGACTCTTAGCAGACGTGGCATCAAATACGAGATCGCAGCATTCAGGATTTTTTACGATGTAATCGATCCCCTCTGCTGAAACGGTCACACCCATAGAAAGCGCCTTGACCATACCCGAAGAAGACAGATTTCTTCCGATAAAGGCGCAGCACTCAAGGTGAGGCGAACGCATCGCCTTGATCAACAGGTCCGTGCCTATATTCCCACTGCCTAGAATAGCAATTTTAAGCTTTGCTTGAGTCACGGTTTCTCGATTCATAATGAATTAGAAGTTCACGCCAAAATATGCCTCGATCTTCTCGACCACAAAACGCAACATTTCTTCTGTTAAACCTGGATACACGCCGATCCAGAAGGTGTTATTCATCACGCTATCTGTATTGGTCAGTTCACCACTGATACGGTAACTCCGCCCCTCGAAATAAGGCTGGCGCGTCAGATTACCCGCAAATAGCAATCGTGTGCCGATCTTGTACTGATCCAGATATTTGAGCAATTCGACACGGTCGATATTGGCTGATTCACGCAAAGTGATCGGAAAACCGAACCAGGAAGGCTCGCTACCTTTGGTGGCTTCCGGCAGGATCAAGAACTCTTCACATGATTTCAGACTATCTTTCAAGAAGGCGAAGTTCTGTTGGCGTGCCGCGATAAAGTCCGGCAGCCTATCCATCTGCGCCAGTGCGCAGGCCGCCTGCATATCCGTGATCTTAAGGTTGTAACCCAGATGCGAATAGGTGTACTTGTGATCGTAGCCCATCGGCAGTGAACCCAGTTGCTGACCGAAACGCTTGCCGCATGTGTTGTCGCAGCCTGGGCCGCAGTAGCAATCACGCCCCCAGTCACGGAAGGATTCAATGATGGTGCGAAGGTCGCGATCCTTGGTGAAAATCATGCCACCCTCACCCATCGTGATGTGATGAGCAGGATAAAAACTGCAGGTGGCGATATCACCGAAAGTGCCGACATGACGTGCAACAGGATTGAGGTCTGAGGATTGAGGACTGGGGGTATAAGTAGAACCCAACGCATCGCAACAATCCTCGATCACCCAAAGATTATATTTTTTAGCGAGCGCCATCACCGCATCCAGATTGAACGGATTACCCAGCGTGTGCGCCACCATGATCGCGCGGGTGCGATCAGTGACGGCGGCTTCCATTTTATCCGCATCGATGTTGTAGGTCGGGATGTCCACATCCACGAAGACTGGCACCATGCCGTTTTGCAAAATTGGATTCACGGTGGTCGGGAAGCCCGCAGCGACTGTGAGCACTTCATCACCCGGCTTCAAGGCACGCGCGCCCAATTTATGAGAGGTCAGTGCTGTGAAGGCCAGCAAATTAGCCGATGAACCGGACGTTGTGGTCAACGCATAGGGCACACCGACGAATTCGGCGAAACGCTTTTCGAACGCCTCATTGAAACGACCTGTGGTCAGCCAGCCATCCAGCGAGGCTTCGACCATGTTCTTTAGTTCAGGTGCACCGATTACCTTACCGGATGGCGGCACAACAGAGGTGCCGGCCGTGAAGGTTTTCTCTGCATATTGCAGTGCACTGTACTGTTCTACCAGACCCAGTATTTGTTGCTTGATGAGCTCTTTATCCACACTAACCTCTATTATTCTTTGTTTATGCTAAACATTCTGTCTTTGCAACGCTACGCGTTATACGCACTGATCTGCCTGAGCGTGACTTCACGCATATCTGCTTGATCCCGATAAGCACGCTGCCATTCGACGATTTTGTCGAGCGTGGCATCCAGATGCCATCTCGGATACCAGTCCAGCTGACCCATTGCCTTGGAGCAGTCCAATTTCAGGTAATGCGCTTCGTGCGGATGATCACCGCTATCGAGTATCCAGCTGGCACCTTCTCCCCAGGATCGGGTTAACTGCTCAACGATCCATTGTACCGGCTTGGCATCTTCATCGTTCGGGCCGAAATTCCAGCCTTCCGCATACGCCGGTCCTTGTTCGTAAAGCTTTTGTGCCAGCAACAAATAGCCGGACAAAGGCTCCAGCACATGCTGCCAGGGGCGAATTGCATGCGGATTACGAATACGCACCGGATTATTTTCTGAAATTGCGCGCATGATATCCGGTATCAACCGGTCTTCTGCCCAATCGCCGCCTCCGATCACATTCCCGGCACGTGCTGAGGCAAGAGCGGTTGATGGCTGATTGTTTATGGTTGATTGTTGAAAGAAGGATTGGCGATAGGCAGCAGTGACCAGTTCAGCACAGCCCTTGCTGTTACTATAAGGATCGAAACCGCCCATAGGCTCATTTTCGCGATAGCCCCATGCCCACTCTTTATTCTCGTAACACTTATCCGAGGTGACATTCACCACAGCCTTGACGCTACCCGCTCCGCGCACGGCTTCGAGCAGATTCACCGTGCCCATCACGTTGGTCGAATACGTCTCAACTGGCTCAATATACGAATAGCGCACCAGTGCTTGTGCTGCCATGTGGATCACAATTTCAGGCTGATGTTCGGCAAACACAGCTCGCAAGTGAGACAGGTCGCGAATATCGCCGACAATGCTGGTCATGCCTTCGGCCACTTTCGCCACCTCAAATAAGCTGGGACTGGTCGGGGGGGCTAACGAAAAACCCGTTACTTGTGCGCCCATAGACTGCAACCAGAGCGATAGCCAGCTACCCTTGAAACCGGTATGGCCTGTCAACAGTACGCGTTTGCCCTTCCAGAACCCTGCGTTCATTCCCACACCTTCCAGGGCGCACTGCCCGTTTGCCACAACTCTTCCAAGTGCATTTTGTCGCGCAGCGTATCCATCGGCTGCCAGAAGCCATCGTGTTGAAACGCCGCCAAATCCCCTTCGTCCGCAAGTCTTTCCAGCGGTTCACGTTCCCATAACGTCCGGTCATCCGCGATGTAATTAATGACAGACGGTGACAATACAAAAAAACCACCGTTAATCATGGCCCCATCGCCCTGTGGTTTTTCCCGAAAACTGTTCACCTTTTTGCCAACCATATCCAGCGCACCGAAACGACCGGGCGGCAAAGTCGCCGTCAAGGTTGCTTTCACCTTCTGCGCCTTATGAAAAGCAATCAGTTCCGTGATATCCACGTTGCTCACGCCATCACCATACGTCATGCAGAATGCTTCTTCGTCCTTAACGTACTCTGCCACCCGTTTCAAACGACCACCGGTCATAGTTTCCTCACCGGTATCTACCAAGGTGACTTTCCAGGGCTCTGCATGACGCTGATGCACTTCCATCTGATTATTACGCATATCAAACGTCACATCAGACATGTGCAGAAAATAGTTGGCAAAGTATTCTTTGATCAAATAGCCCTTATAACCGCAACACACCACAAAATCATTGATACCGTGCGCTGAATAGCTTTTCATGATGTGCCAAAGTATTGGCTTCCCGCCAATCTCAACCATCGGTTTCGGTCGTGTCGAGGTCTCTTCACTGATCCGCGTTCCCAACCCGCCTGCTAGTATCACTGCTTTCATTTGCACACCCTGAGTACAATAAATTTATTCACGCAAAACACGCTCAATTTGTTCCGCTTCTCGCTTTAGCTCCGCAATTTCTTCGCGTAACCGCTCGTATTCATGGATCTTGATTTGCAGAAATTCCACGGTCATGCGTGCCTTCTGTTCCACACCGTGCGGTGTGAGTAGGTAAGCGTACGCAAGCTTATTGTCGCTGTTGCGGAAATTATCTGCTTTCAAGCAACCTTTGGCGATCAGCGCATTCAGGCAAAAATTCACCTTACCAAGACTAACGCCCAGCCGTTTCGCCAAATCTCGCTGGGAAAGGTTGGGCTCATCGGCCAAGGTTTTAAGTAATCCGTAACTGGTGGTATCGTCGAACATGAAGTGCGTTCATTCGGTGAACATCCCGCATTATCACTGCGCAGGTCCAATGCTGTCAAACAATGTATTACCTATCTCTGAAATAACACGATCACAATTTTCGCAATATTTGCCACTGGTCTTGCAAACCGGGGAACGTGCGATGATGTTGGTTGAGCGCATTTGATTCAACGTTTAGGAACTCGAAGTCAGCACTGAGCACATTGAAAAACTCATCACTTGCTGTGCAGCCACCCTCAGTTTCACCCTCGAAAATCAAAATCTGCCCCGAGCACATAGCCTGTGCAACATGTTCGCCAAACGGCGTACCCAGGTTAGGCCAGACCAACAGAACAATATCAAAACACCCCGGTAGAAGTGCAACTGCATCACCATGGTGATCGAGTCGAAACACGGACCGTATCGGATAACCACGCGTCTTATCGCAAGATTGCCGATAGTCCGTCCAGTCGGCAGCAGTAATATCAACGCCCCTCTGCGCAAGCTGATCGGCAATCCATCCGGAACCACTACCGGCCTCGAGTATTTTTTTTCCTTTACACAGCGCAGCCAATAAAAGCAGGCACTCTGCCGTTATCAGGCAAAAACCAAAATCCCGTCTGTAACGGCGACGCTGGAAACAGAGCACATCAAAGTGCACTGCCTGATCCAACCGGGCACCAGAACAATACGCAACCGCCGGCAAACCGGGAAACACTGCAGGCGAAGTCATGGCGCTCACGATATTTCTGCCGGTTAATATCCTTTGCGTTTCAGAAACACGATGATGCCCTGAAAGGTATCAATGACAAAATCGGCCTCTTGCACGACCAGGTTCAATCTGTCTATTCTCTGTTCAGCATCTTCCGGATAGTGATGTGAAAATTTGTTGCGCAATACCGCTGCGGTTCCAAATTCATCTGCCGAGCGAATGGCCCCCAGTTTCTCCATCAATAGCACTTTGTCACGATTTGACTTATCGCTTAAGTCTTCTTGCTCGGCGTACGCGATACCCCGAAAAATATGATCCTGAATCATCGAAACTGTTTGCGCATATCTGAGAATCAAGGCATCGATCGACTCTTCCTGTTCATCCGTCAACTTTGTCACAGTGCCGGCATTCAGGGGAAATATCCCCCTGTTTTTATTCACTGAATAATTGAGCTGGGCAATTCGCTGACTGCAAGCCTCAACATTGCGTTGTAAGATATCGAGTTCTTTGTTCACAGGGAGACGCCTTCACGCGCGATGCCAAAAATTGCCGTTTCCGTTTGCCCGGGATTTTTGACTAGCAAGTCCACCTTAGTTTCACACAAAGTTGCCAATTGATACTCCAGAGACAATTTGGTTTTGAGATCCAGCTTTTTTGTCGACTCAAAAAAAACATCAATATCTCCCCCTTTTTTCTCGTCACTGACGCGTGAACCAAAAAGGAAGATTCGTCCCTGCGGATCTGCTTTGAATAACACTTGGCGAATAGCATGTGTTTCTTCGGGACGAAGTCTCATTTTATTTCCTGTTGGTCAAGGACATTCATTTCAAGCAAACATTGCTGCGCGCATTTTGTGCTACTTTAGCGCCTGATTGACCTTGTCCAACTCCGCTTCGCCTAAGGTGCCAACCGCTGACTTCAGGCGCAACTGACTCAACAGGTAATTGTATTCGGCCTGATACAGATCGCGGCGAGTCGAATAGAGCTGCTGCTGAGCATTCAACACATCCAGATTGGTACGAACGCCGACTTCCTGACCCAGCTTGCTGGCATCCAGAACGCTGACACTCGAGGCCAACGCCTGTTGCAACGCTTTGACCTGTGCGATGCCGCTCACCACACCCAAATAAGCCTGACGAGTTTGCAACGCGACATTGCGGCGGGCGTTTTCCAAGTCCTGTTTCGCGCGATCGCTGTTAGCCTGCGCTTCGCGAGATTTAGAATTGACCGAGCCGCCTTGATACAGTGGAATATTGAGCTGCACACCGACGCTCTTGCTGGTGGTGTCGCTGCCTACGCCGAAAGAACTGCCGTTCGCAGAGTTGCTGGCATAATTCGCCACCAGATCCACGGTAGGCAAATGTCCGGCACGATTTCTCGTCACTTCTTTCTCGGCCAGTTCAGAACCTGCCTGAGCGAGTGCCAACTGCGGATTATTCGCTTGCGCCTGATCGACCCAAACTTCCATATCGGCAGGAAGCGGGGATTCCAGTTTGAATTGGCTGCCCAGCGCTTTTAAATCTTTCGGCAACGCATTGGTCAACTGCTGCAAGGCACGCTGCTTGATTTCCAGATTATTCTGCGCGGCGATTTCCTGAGCGTAAGTCAAATCGTGGCGCGACTGTGCTTCCAGCGTATCGGTGATCGTCGCGCTGCCGACTTCGAAGTTGCGCTTCGCTTGCGCCAGTTGTTCGGAAATCGCGGACTTTTGTGCAATCGACAACTGAACACTGTCCTGCGCGATCAGCACATCAAAATAAGCCTGAGCAGCACGCAATACCAGATCCTGCTCGGCAATCTTGAATTGCGCCTCGGTTTGTGCGACTTGCAACTCGGCTTCGGTATACGCCACCCAGTTTTGCATGCGGAACAAAGGCTGAACCAACGTCACACCGTAGCCATTGCTGTTATAACGATTTGCACCACTGGCTCCCGGGATGGGAAATACGCCACGGTACTGCGTCGTCAAATCGTTATAAGTGCTGTTTGCATTGAGATTCACGCTGGGCAACAGCAGGGAGCGACCCTGCGGCAACTTCTCCTGCCCAGCCTGCTGGGCCGCTCGGGCCGAGGCGAACACCGGATCGTTGCTTTGTGCGCTTCGATAAATATCAATTAAATCCGTAGCTTGCGCTGTTGCGCTGAACGACGTGACCAGCAAAAGTGTGAGCAGCTTAATTTTCATCAGTTTAGTGCATCTATATTAGAATTATCTAATGTTACCGCCTGACTACACATTGCGCAATCGGGAAGGCAACTCAAAATACAAATCGTTCCGGCTGTTGTGCATTTTGCAGCGAGGCAACGCTGGTTTCCATGATATTCACGGTCTCGTAAATATCTGGCGCGACGCGGGTAATCAGCTTAGCTTCCATCACCGGTGCTTCGCCGACGATGGCAAACAATCGACCGCCCAGATTCAGGCTGCTCTTAAATGCTTCCGGCAATACGGGCGTGGAACCGGTTAACACGATGGCATCGTAGCCCTCACCCCAACCCTGCGCTGCATCACCCACTTCCAGCGTGATATTTTCACGGTGATAGGGGTGCAAATTTTGTTTGGCCATGGCGGAGAGTTCAGGCACGATCTCAACCGAAGTGACATGACCTGCCAGCGCAGACAATAATGCCGTCAGATAGCCGCTGCCGGTACCGACTTCCAGCACACGATCACCATGAACCAGATGCAATTCCTGCAAGGCACGCGCCTCCATCTTGGGTTGCCACATCGTCACGCCGTGACCCAGAGGAATTTCCATATCCATAAAGGCCATCGCCTTCATCGCTTCAGGCACAAAATGCTCGCGACGGACGTGATGCAGCAGATCCAGAATCCGCGCTTCCAGTACATCACATGGACGAATTTGCTGCTCTATCATATTGAAGCGTGCTTGTTCAAGATTCTGCATGTTGATCACCATCCCTGAGTAATTAGTTGTTATTCTCGGCAGTATAGCAACACACCCCGCCATGCTCAACATAACGGTCAAGGCAATTCGCATCTTTAAATGTAATAAGCGGGGATTTCCCCTGACCGCGTCCCTCTCCCCGTCCTCTCCCGCCTGCGAGCGAGGGGTACAAAGTTTCGCTGCGTGTATCCATTTATACGCGCGCGTAAGGGTTGCTTTTCCGCATCTTTTCCAGTAAGTTGCAGGACTCGCTAGGGGTCTTTGCCTGTTGTTTCGGCAAAGTGAGAGACACCCTTTGAACCTGTACGGATCATGCCGTCGTAGGGAAGCTCGATGCTTCCCTTTAATTTTAGGAACATCAGATGAACGCAAACACTAAATTCACCGCCGACGCCGCGCACGTTGATGCCGCCGCGATCAAGCCTTTACCCAATTCCCGCAAGATTTATGTACAGGGCAGTCGCCCCGATTTACTCGTGCCGATGCGCGAAATTTCACAAGCCGACACGCCAGATGGTATGGGCGCTGAAGTCAATGCGCCGATTTACGTCTACGACTGCTCCGGCCCTTACACTGACCCTGCGGTCAAGATCGACATCCGTTCAGGACTGGCGGCAATGCGCGAAGCGTGGATCGTCGAACGCGATGACACCGAAGTATTGCCTAAACTGACTTCAGATTACGGTCAGAAGCGATTGGATGATCCGGAACTGGCCGAGATGCGCTTTAATCTTAGCCGTGCGCCGCGCCGCGCAAAACCCGGAAAAAATGTCACGCAAATGCACTATGCACGTCAGGGCATCATCACGCCTGAAATGGAATACATCGCGATTCGCGAAAATCAAAAAGTCGATGGCATGAACGAAATGATGCTGAGGCAGCATCCGGGCGAGAATTTCGGCAACTCCATGCCGAAAAAGATCACCCCCGAATTCGTGCGCGATGAAGTCGCTGCAGGACGCGCCGTGATCACCGCCAACATCAACCATCCTGAAATCGAACCGATGATTATCGGCCGCAAGTTTCTGGTGAAGATCAACGCCAACATCGGCAACTCGGCTTTAGGCTCCAGTATTCAAGAAGAAGTCGAGAAGATGACCTGGGCGATCCGCTGGGGCGGCGACACGGTGATGGATCTGTCTACCGGCAAACACATTCACGAGACGCGCGAATGGATCATGCGCAATTCGCCCGTGCCGATTGGTACCGTGCCGATTTATCAGGCGCTGGAAAAGGTGAATGGCAAGGCTGAAGACCTAACCTGGGAAATCTTCCGCGACACGCTGATCGAACAGGCCGAACAGGGTGTGGATTACTTCACCATCCACGCAGGCGTGCTGCTGCGCTATGTGCCGATGACCGCGAACCGCATGACCGGTATCGTGTCGCGTGGCGGTTCCATCATGGCGAAATGGTGTCTGGCGCATCATAAGGAAAGTTTCCTCTATACCCATTTCGAAGACATCTGCGAAATCATGAAGGCCTACGACGTGACCTTCAGCCTGGGCGATGGCTTGCGCCCGGGTTCCATCTACGATGCCAACGATGAAGCGCAGTTAGCCGAACTCAAAACACTGGGTGAACTCACTCAAGTGGCATGGAAACACGATGTTCAGGTAATGATTGAAGGCCCGGGTCATGTGCCTATGCATCTGATCAAGGAAAACATGGACTTGCAGGCCAAGTGGTGCAATGACGCGCCGTTTTATACCTTAGGGCCGCTGACCATGGACATCGCGCCGGGTTACGATCACATCACCAGCGCGATAGGCGCGGCGATGATAGGCTGGTTCGGTACGGCGATGCTGTGCTATGTCACGCCTAAGGAGCATTTAGGTTTGCCAAACAAAGCCGACGTCAAGGAAGGTATCATCACCTACAAGATCGCGGCGCATGCGGCCGATCTGGCCAAGGGACATCCGGGCGCTCAGGTTCGCGACAACGCCCTGTCCAAGGCGCGTTTCGAATTCCGCTGGGACGACCAGTTCAATCTGGGTCTTGATCCGGATCGCGCGCGTGAATTCCACGACGAAACCCTGCCCAAGGAATCGGCCAAGGTCGCCCATTTCTGCTCGATGTGCGGCCCGCATTTCTGCTCGATGAAAATCTCTCAGGATGTACGCGATTTCGCAGCAAAGGAAGGCATCTCGGAACAGGCGGCGCTGGCGAAGGGCATGGAAGTCAAATCCATCGAGTTCGTCACGAAGGGCAGCCAGCTTTACAGCAAATCCTGATGCACCTGTCACCCAACACTGTAACTTCGGAAAGCCCGTGCATCGGCCACTGCACCACGGTACTGGGTGACGACGTGTGTCGCAGTTGTTTGCGCACCTTCGAGGAGGTAACAAACTGGGTATTGATGAACGAAGATGAGCGCTATGCGGTGAACCACCGCATAGCCGATTTGGTGGCCCAATAACGTTGTCGGACTAAAGTCCGACCTACAAGGGAATTATGGATATTATTCTTTTACTTAAAGCGGTCATACTCGGCATCGTCGAGGGGTTGACCGAGTTCCTGCCGATTTCCTCCACCGGTCATTTGATCGTAGTGGGCAGTCTGCTCGACTTCAACGACGAGCGCGGCAAACTGTTCGAGATCGTGATTCAGTCCGCCGCTATTTTGGCCGTGATGTGGGAATATCGCGCAAAGATTACTTCTGTAATTAACGGTTTGCAGCGCGGGGAGGCGGCAGCTCAACGCTTTTTGATCAATGTCGGCATTGCCTTTCTGCCGCTGGCACTGATCGGGCTGGTGTTCGGCAAACACATCAAGGCGGCGCTGTTCAATCCGGTCACCGTCGCCGTCACCTCGATCATCGGCGCACTGTTTATCTTGTGGGCCGAAAAACGCAAGCATACCATCACCGTAAACACGGTCGATGACCTGACCTGGCGCGATGCGTTGAAAGTCGGCTTTGCACAGGCGCTCGCGCTCATCCCCGGCACTTCGCGCTCAGGGGCGACCATCATAGGCGGTTTGTTCTTCGGCCTATCACGCAAGGCGGCGACCGAGTTCACCTTCTTTCTGGCCATGCCAACGCTGATCGCCGCAACCGTATACGAAATATACAAGGAACGCGCGCTGCTAAGCTTCGATGATCTGGGTATGTGGGCGGCGGGTTTCATTGCCTCCTTCATCTCTGCATTTCTGTGCGTGCGCTGGTTGCTGCGCTACATCAGCAGCCACGACTTCACCGTCTTTGCCTGGTATCGCATCGGTTTCGGCCTGCTGGTACTGGTCACTTATTACAGCGGCATCGTGAAGTGGTAGGCGTCTTAACTATTTCTGTCACGATACTGTCATAATCGCAACATATAATCACTCACACGGAGAACTACAACATGGCAAGAGTCGTGCAATGCGTAAAATTAGGTCGTGAAGCCGAAGGACTGGATCGTCTGCCCTACCCCGGCCCGTTGGGTCAGCGTATTTTTGAAAACGTTTCCAAAGAAGCCTGGGCTGGCTGGATTAAATTCCAGACCATGCTGGTGAACGAAAACCGTCTCAACCTAGCCGATTTAGCCGCGCGCAAATATCTGGCGACCCAGATGGAGAATTACTTCTTCGGTGCCGGAACACAAATGCCGGATGGTTACGTTCCTCAGTAAGAAGTAATCAGTTCGCGACCGAGTTTTCCTGCGCGGGTTCTTCGAGAAAATTAATTTAATTATCAAATACTTATCTTGACAAATAACTTCGTAGCAAAACAATTCCTCAACCGCGAACTGGGTCAGCTCGAATTCAACCGGCGTGTGCTAGCACAGGCCGAAGACACCAGCATCCCGCTGCTTGAACGCCTAAAATACATCTGCATTGTAAGCAGCAATCTCGATGAATTTTTCGAGATCCGCGTTGCCGGTTTAATGGAACAGATCAAACTGGGCGGCATCGCTACCGGGGCCGATGGCATGACCGCCCAGCAGACGCTCAAACGCGTGCGCGAAGAAGCTCATCAGATGATCGAGCATCAGTATCAACTGTTCAACACCGACATCACACCCGCACTCGCCAGCCACGGCGTTAAATTCCTGCGCCGCACGCACTGGAATGAAGCGCAACAGGCCTGGGTAAAAGATTTTTTCTTCCGCGAAGTGATGCCGGTATTGACGCCGATCGGACTGGATCCCGCACATCCGTTCCCCCGCGTACTCAATAAGAGCTTGAATTTTGCGGTTGAACTGCAAGGCAAGGATGCCTTCGGACGCAATTCCACCCGCGCCATCGTACAAGCACCCCGCGTCTTGCCGCGCACCATCGCGATGCCGCCAGAAATCAGCGGCTGCGAGTTCGGCTTCGTGTTCCTGTCCTCCATCCTGCACGCCCATGTCGGCGAACTGTTCAGCGGCATGGAAGTGTTAGGTTGCTTCCAGTTCCGCGTCACGCGCAACAGCAATCTGTTCGTGGATGAGGAAGAAGTCAAAAATCTGCGACTCAGCCTGCAAGGCGAATTGCCACAACGCCATTTCGGTGACGCTGTTCGTCTGGAAATCGCCGACAACTGCTCACCGCAGATTGCCGAATTGCTGCTCAAGGAATTCAAGCTCACACCAGACGATTTATATTGGGTACATGGCCCGGTGAATCTGGTACGGCTGATGGAAATCCCGGGACTAGTCTCCCGCGACGACCTCAAATGCCCGCCATTTGTGCCTGGCGTCCCGCCGGTCTTGCAAAAAAAGGGCGCGGACATGTTCAAGGTGATCCGCAAGAGCGACATTCTGCTGCATCACCCCTACCAGTCCTTTAAACCGGTGATCGACTTCATCCAACAGGCCGCCAGCGACCCCGACGTGGTCGCCATCAAACAGACGGTGTACCGCACCGGCGCTGACTCCGCGCTGATGGAAGCCCTGATCGCGGCTGCTCAGCGCGGCAAGGAAGTCACCGTGGTGGTTGAATTGCTGGCGCGTTTCGACGAGGAAGCCAACATCAACTGGGCGAACCGTCTGGAGGAAGTTGGCGCGCATGTCGTGTATGGCGTAGTCGGCCACAAGACCCACGCCAAGATGCTGATGGTTGTACGCCGCGAGGACGGAAAACTAAAACGCTACGTGCATCTGGGCACCGGCAATTATCACCCTCGCACAGCACGGCTCTACACCGACTTTGGCATGTTTACCTGCAACGAAGCGGTTTGTGCCGATGTCAACGAGGTGTTCAGCCAGCTCACCAGTTTGGGCAAAGCGCGCACGCTCAATCATCTGTGGCAGTCACCATTCTCGCTGCACCCGGAAGTCTTACGTTCCATACAAAACGAAACCCGACTGGCCAAAGAGGGCAAGCGGGCGCACATCATCGCAAAAATGAACGCGTTGCTGGAACCCGAAACGATCAGCGCCCTTTACGAAGCCTCGCAAGCCGGCGTCAAGGTAGATTTGATTGTGCGTGGCGTCTGCGCGCTGCGTCCCGGTGTGCCAGGACTATCCGAAAACATTAAGGTGCGCTCCATCATCGGTCGTTTTCTCGAGCACACACGGATCTTTTATTTCCGCAATGACTTGCAACACGACGTCTATCTTGCGAGCGCCGACTGGATGGACAGAAACTTCTTCCGCCGCATCGAAGTGTGCTTTCCCGTGCTCGACAACAAACTCAAGAAGCGCGTGATCGACGAAGGATTGAAGGTTTACCTGCAAGACAATTGCCAGGCGTGGGAAATGGATAGCGAGGGACATTACCACCACAAACAGCCGCGCCGCGCCGTAGAAAAGTGCGCACAACGCGAACTGCTAGAACAACTCGCCGCCACAAAAAAGGCTTAACCGTTCCGGGCTCAGCGTTTACTGGACGCTGAGCTGCAAGCTACAAGCGATTATTAATGTTTGTTCGGACGTCCGGTTTTGATTTTATCCAAACCGCTTAGCGCCGCCTTGAGCTGAACTTCATCCATGGCGCACAAGGCTTTCAGACCCGCACGCAGCACTTCACTCTTCTTCACCTGCAAACCGGCTTTCAATCCCATTTCCTTGACTTCTGCGATCTTGGAATATTCGTTTTCCGGCATGGTAAAACTGTCACGAATGACCTGTGGTTTTTTAGGTAACTTAGGCTCTTTGACAACCTTGGCTACTTTAGCTACTTTGGCCGCTTTGACCGCTTTGACGACGTTCAACTCTTTGCCTGCGACTTCGACGAGTTTAACTTCTTTAGCCGGTTTCTCGACTTTAGCTGACTCGAGCACTTTCTTCACCGTAGGCTTGCCCAGTGGCTTAGCGGCCACGACCTGAACGACGGACTCTTCAACCTGAACTGTTTTTTTAGTTTTCATAGCATTCCCTAACGAATAAAGTAGAATAAACAGTGTATACAGTATTTCCCGATAAATAAACTGTAATATTGGAGGTCATGATGGATTTGATTTTATGGCGACATGCCGATGCAGAAGCAGGTTTTCCTGATCTGGCTCGCCAACTAACCGAAAAAGGTCGCAAGCAAGCCGAAAAAATGGCCGCTTACCTGAGCACTCATCTACCCTCTGATACACGTATTCTGTCCAGCCCTGCCATCCGCACACAACAAACCGTCAGCGCACTGACCAAAAATTTCACCATCGTACCCGCCATCGCACCAGATGCCTCGGTACACGCCGTATTGCAGGCAGTGCGCTGGCCGGATGGGCGTGGCACAAAAGCTAAATCGAGCCGCGCCCACCTCCCTCTCCTCAACCCCGATGAAACTTTTAGCCATTCGACTAGGGCATTAAAGAACAATGCCCAAGTCGCTGGTTATCTCCCGCCAGCGGGCGAGGGTGAAAACGAGTCGCTACACGAATTTTGCGACACTGGGCACTACACGGTGCTGGTGGTCGGTCATCAACCGACACTGGGCGCCGTAGCTGCACAACTCTTAGGCAGCCAGCAAACGTCGTTGCGCATCAAAAAAGGGAGTCTGTGGTGGTTTAGTTGCAGCGAGCATTCATCTGAAACAACACTACGATTGGTTCTCACTCCCGAATTACTCTGAAGGTTAGCCATGTTTGAATCTGCTGAACTCGGCCACAAAATCGACAAAGAAACCTATGACAAGGAGGTACCGGAACTGCGTGCCGCCTTGCTCGAAGCGCAAATTGACTTAGCTACGCAGGCTAAATTTCCAGTCATCATTCTAATATCAGGATTGGACGGCGCAGGGCGTGGCGAAACCGTCAACCTGTTGAACGAATGGATGGATCCGCGTTTCATGCGGACACACGGGATGAGTAAACCCTCAGATGAAGAGCTGGATCGCCCGATGATGTGGCGCTTCTGGCGGGAGCTGCCGCCGAAAGGGCGTATAGGTCTATTCCTGGGTTCCTGGTACACATGGCCGATACTCAACCGGGTACATGGCCGCACCAATACCGCCTACCTTGACCAAAGTCTTGAGCGCGCAAAACGCATGGAAAATATGCTGATCGATGAAGGCGCCCTGATTATCAAATTTTGGCTGCACCTGTCTAAAGAGAAACAGGAAAAGCGACTCGAGCGACTGTCCAAGGATCCTATGACGCGCTGGCGCGTTACCCGTCGTGACTGGAAACATTACAAACTGTATGACAAGTTTCGCATTGTGCATGAAAGCGTGATCCGCCATACCAGCACGGCGCTGGCACCCTGGATTATCGTTGAAGGTTACGACAGCCGTTATCGCAGCCTGACCATCGGCAGGATGATACTCGCTGCGCTGCGCAAGCGGCTGGATGAAGCCAAGATGAAACCCGCCGATCTGGTAGCCCCTCCGCTGCTGCCATCGATAGATAATCTCAATATAATCAAAACATTAGATTTATCATTAAAAATTGAAAAGGCAGAATTTGAGCAGGCGCTGGAAAAATATCAGGGAAAACTGGCACTGTTAACACGTCGCGCTAAATTCAAAAATATCTCCGTCATCGCGCTCTTCGAGGGCAACGATGCAGCGGGCAAGGGCGGGGCAATCCGGCGCATCACCGGCGCACTGGATGCCCGCGATTACAGCATTATTCCGGTTGCAGCACCCACGGAGGAAGAGCGCGCGCAGCCCTATTTGTGGCGATTCTGGCGCCATATTCCTCGCCGTGGCCGGCTAATCATGTTCGATCGTTCCTGGTATGGTCGCGTGCTGGTCGAACGCATCGAGGGATTTTGCTCCAAAACAGACTGGATGCGCGCCTACAGTGAAATCAACGATTTCGAAGCGCAACTGGTGCGCCACAACATCGTGGTCGTGAAATTTTGGCTGGCGATCAGTCAGGAAGAACAGTTGCGCCGTTTCAAGGAGCGTGAAGAGATTGCCTTCAAGCAATTTAAAATCACCGCTGATGACTGGCGTAATCGTGAAAAATGGCACGAATATGAACAGGCAGTATGCGATATGGTGGATAGAACCAGCACAGAAATCGCCCCCTGGACGCTGGTCGAGGCCAATGACAAGAACTATGCGCGGATCAAAATCTTAAAAACGCTGTGTTCACAGATTGAAGCCGCATTGCAGTAGCGGCTCAGATATAGCTTGTGTAACGAGAGAGTTCGCGCCCGGCTTGCCGCGCCTGAGGTGTGCCTTTATCAGTCCACAAACAAGCGAGGCTGAGGATCGCAATCCGTTTTCACCCAACTACACTGATGTTTTCAGTCGCACTAAGGCAGCACGCAGAGGCTAGCGTTGAAGATTATTAATTTCATTGTGCCAACTACAGATAAATTTTAAGCCGACCCACTTCATTTTATATAGATCCGGTTAAACTTACGCTAAACAATGCAACCCGACGATGATGAGCGATCTATACATCAATGAAACACGCGCGCGACTGCGCACGCTGTTAGCCGCAGGCTATGCGCTGTTCATCGCGTATGTCAGCCTGTCTCCGTTTTTTGGATGGCGCGAGCAGGGGCTAAACTTTATGGACGTGCTGCATCTCCCGCTGATGCAGACGTTTACCACGTTCGACGCGGTCATCAACGTGCTCGCCTATATTCCCTTCGGTTTTCTGGCAGGTTTAGCATTGCGCGCTCGCTTCGGCGTCATCGTCAGTCTACTGGTTGCAGCGGCTTGCGGGCTGGCCTTATCAGGCAGCATGGAATACCTGCAAATGTATTTACCTATGCGTATCAGTTCTAATCTCGATATTTTAACCAATAGCGCAGGGACCCTGACCGGCGCACTGCTGGCAGTCAGCGTCGCGTCATGGAGCTGGTTTCGGCAAGGTTTGATGCGCTGGCGGACCGGCGTGTTTCATCGCAGCCGTGAAATGGATTACGGCCTGGCCTTGCTGGTACTCTGGATATTCGGTCAGATCAATCCTTCATTGCCTATGTTGGGTAACGTGTTTATTACCGAGGTAGCCCGTCAGCCTTTCGTCACACCGCTACCCGAACCCTTCGTCTGGTGGGAGAGTGCCGTCGTCACGTTAAACCTGCTGATGCTGGGCGTATTGCTGCTCACCGTGCTGCGCTCCCCGCGCCGCGTAGTCTCGTCACTGCTAGTGGTATTGAGCGCCGTAGCACTGGTCAAATTTGTGGCAGCAGCCGTGTTGCTCAAGTCATGGGCCTTGTTGTTGTGGATTAACGGCGAGTCCATGCTCGGCATCCTGATTGGCATCGCGCTCCTGAGCACGGGTTTGTGGTTGTCCCGCGCGGTAGTGATCAGTGCGGGTGCGGCGATCGCGCTCTGTTATTTTGCACTGATCAACTTTATGGTAGACAGCAATAACCCGGCGGCGGCGATGTCAATATACCACTGGCATTACCGGCATTTGCTCAATTACAACGGTCTGGCTCAGACCATCACCCTGATTTTTCCGGTCTTGCTGCTGTTTCATTTGTGGCGGATACGCAAGACGTAATTCTGTTGCATAAAAGTATCATAAAAAGCTGAAAATTCATTTGCTTATAGTATTTTTCGATCGACGGTGTTTTACGGCGATATTCACATTAATTCAATATAATCAATAGATTACAGTAATCATGTACTGTATATTCATTTAACGCATCTCTACTGCGTGCGGCGATAGATGTCAAGGTGCTTGCTAGAAGCGCATCTTGTGCCGTAGAATGCGCGCCCTTTCGTGGAATTTGGGTCTCGCAATGCGGGCGCAATTTCAGACGAGTAGTAAATCTCCTGCGTTACGGGAAGATAAGTTTTTTCCGCTAAGGCATTGCTTTGCACACAGGTCTTTTTTAGGCTGATAATTTAGATAGGTTTTTTATGGTCATCATTCGTCTTTCCCGTGGCGGTTCAAAGAATCGTCCATTCTACAATGTAGTTGTTGCTGATTCTCGCAATCGTCGCGATGGTCGCTTCATCGAGCGCGTAGGCTTCTACAATTCAATCGCTAACGAAAAGCAAGAACCGTTGCGTCTGGATCTGGCTCGCGTTGCATTCTGGCAAAGCCGTGGCGCGCAATTGAGCGACGCTGTTGCGAAGCTGGTTAAGCGTGCCGGTGCAGCCGTTGTCGTTGCAGCCTAAAGACTCCGAACCCATGGTTATCATGGGTCGCGTAGCATCGGCGTTTGGCATTAAGGGTTGGGTGAAAATCCAGCCATTTAGTGACTACGTCGATAGTCTGTTGGATTACAAGACTTGGTATCTGGGTCAGGAACAGGGTCCGTGGCGTAAAGTTGAAGTGTTGCAGTCCGAGACGCATCACAAGACACTCGCCGCGCTGTTTACCGATTGCCCAGATCGCACCGCCGCTGAAAAGCTCAAAGGCACTTTGATCGCCGTGCCCCGCAGCAGTTTGCCCGAGCAGGAAGAGGGCGAATACTACTGGGCCGATCTGATCGGCATGACGGTGATCAACGAGGCTGAAGTTAACTTCGGCACCGTAGTTGAGTTGCTGGAAACCGGTGCGAATGACGTGCTGATCGTGCGTGGCTCAGCAGGACCCGATGTGTTAATTCCGTTCCTCAAAGATGTGATTCGGCATGTTGATGTGCAGGGTCGTGTGATTCGTGTGGACTGGTCGGCAGATTACCTGTTGTGATATTCGACGTCATCACGCTGTTTCCCGAGATGTTCGATGCGCTGACGCAATGCGGTATCACGCGTCGTGCGGCAGAACAGGGGCGCTATGTGCTCAAGACGTGGAATCCGCGTGATTTCACGACTGACAATCACCGCACGGTAGATGATCGCCCTTATGGCGGTGGTCCCGGCATGGTGATGCTGGCCGAACCGCTGGCCGCTGCGATCAATGCGGCGAAACAGCGACAAAAGGCCAGTGGCGTTGAGAAGAGTCGCGTGGTGTATTTGTCGCCGCAAGGCCGTTTGCTCACCCATGCGGTCGTGAAGGAAATTGTCGCGAATGCGTCAGAAGGATTGATCCTTTTGACCGGACGTTACGAAGGCATCGACGAACGTTTAATCCGCCAGTTGGTGGATGAAGAAATTTCCATCGGCGACTATGTGTTGTCCGGTGGCGAATTAGCGGCGATGGTGCTGATGGATTCTCTGGTGCGGCAGTTGCCCGGTGTATTGGGCGATGCCGACTCAGCGGAGCAGGATTCGTTTGTGCAGGGCTTGCTCGATTGCCCTCACTACACCCGCCCGGAAGTGTTTAATGGTGAAGCCGTGCCCCCGGTGTTGTTGTCCGGCAATCATGCCGTGATACAGCGCTGGCGGCTTTCCCAGTCGTTGGGCAGAACGTGGTTGCGACGGCCGGATTTATTCGCTCGTCGTGATTTGACAAAAGAGGATGCTCGTCTTCTGGCTGAGTTCCAGAAGGAACAAGATCCGAAAACCAAGGAGTAGTAAAAGTGAATTTGATCGAAATTTTGGAACAAGAAGAAATCGCCCGTTTGGGTAAAGTTATCCCTTTATTTGCGCCAGGCGACACAGTCATCGTCAGCGTGAACGTAGTCGAAGGCGAACGCAAGCGCGTTCAGGCTTTCGAAGGTGTCGTGATCGCTAAGCGCAATCGCGGTCTGAACTCTGGCTTCATCGTACGTAAGATGTCAGCCGGTGAAGGTATCGAGCGTACTTTCCAGACTTACTCACCTGTGATCGCAGGCATTGAAGTTAAGCGTCGCGGTGCAGTTCGCCGTGCCAAGCTGTACTACTTGCGTGAGCGTTCAGGTAAGTCAGCACGTATCAAAGAAAAGCTGGCAGTGCGCCGTTAATCGGCAGCAGGTTTTTCGCAGCACAAAGACGGGGGCTCAGGCTCCCGTTTTTTATTGCCCATCTGATTTACCATCCGCCAATTCCAGCAGGTTAGCTGTATTAAAACATCATCATGCGCGTGATAAAACCGCAACTACTACTTGTGCCACATCAGGCTCTAATACGTACATGTGATACCACCTCAAAATAATTTGTGCGATTTGTTTTTTGTAGCGATGAATTTGTTTTGGGTTGACAGCATCGCAACGTGTTGGCATTATCTACAACATGAAAACGCAAGTATTGGTTGATGAACGAATTAAGCAGGGCGAGAATGGCTTCGCCGAGTTGCGCGTGCTGCTTGTGCCTATCACTGTTCGCGGCAGTACGCATTCTTTCAAATACAGTCTGTCGCTGGTGGTTGAAGGTGTGTGCGTACTGCGATTTGATAATGAGGCTGGTAAGGGTGACCACTACCACTTAGACGGAGTCGAGTGGCCCTACAGTTTTTCTACGATGACGGTGCTATTGAGTGATTTTTGGAAAATGGTGGATGAATGGAGACAATCATGAATACAGTCGTCGTCGGCGTGTCCAGTCGCGAGGAAGTCAATGCGCGCTTTTTGCGTGCTTTGGAAACGGGCAAGCCACAAGGCGCTTACCGCAGTTTTGAAAGTACGGCGGAACTCTGGCGCACGCTTTCCCCAAAACGTTGGGATGTACTCAAGGTGATGACCGGTGCAGGCGCATTGTCTCTGCGGGAAGTGGCGCGGCGCGTACACCGCGATGTCAAAGGCGTACATAGCGATGTCCACGCTTTGCTCAATGCCGGATTGCTGGATAAAACCGACGACGGTAAGATCATCTTCCCGTTTGATTCGGTGCATGTGGACTTTATGCTACAGGCGGCATAGCGTCTCGATTGAAAATCGTCGTACTTTTGCCTGATAAATTTAACGCCCATGGACTAATGCTTAGGATTATCAGGTTGATCAATTAAACAACAGGCTAAACTTCGTCTTCCAAATCTAGGCAGTACAGTTGACAACCACCGCCTTTAAAAATATTAAAATAAATCAACATGTTAAAAAATTTCTACGCACAAATGATTTTTCATGTGGCCCTGTTGACGACAGTAGGCGCAGTGGTGGGTGCGCCCGCCTTGTGTGCGGCAAAGGAAATTCCTACGAATAAACCGCTCCCCGTCATTCTGTTTATCGGTGACTCCCATTCGGTGGGAAGCTTCGGTATACAGGAAGATGCGCTGTTGCGGCGGATCGCCGGATTTAGCGTGGCGACTTATGCTTCGTGTGGGAGTTCGCCGCTAGACTGGCTTACCGATTCGATGACTCATTGCGGATTTTTCTTCAAAGATACCGACAACAAGGAACAGCGCGGCTGGGATGCAAAAACACCGCTGCTCGCCGATTTGCTTAAAACTCATCAGCCTCGTTATACCGTGGTAGAACTGGGTGCAAACATGTATGGCCGACCCACCGAATGGCTGGAGAAAACGTCGCACGATATGGCGATGTCCATCGTCAATTCGGGTAGCAAGTGTATTTGGATCGGCCCGCCCAACGCGCGTATCCAGCCTGAACCGGAACTGGGCCGTGTATTCGATGCATTGCGTGCTTCTGTCGGCCCGTACTGCCTGCTTTTTGACAGCCGCAACCACACCAGCTATCCCGCCAGCGGGGGAGATGGCATCCACTTCAACTCACTGGGTGAGTCGGGCCAGAAGATCGCGGAGAACTGGGCACTGAATGCCTATTACGCATTTAGTCCGGTGGTTAAACTAGACAAATCGTGGAAATAGACGACCGCAGCCACAATCGAATCTTTAAGGAAATTCAACATGATTTTATCAGCCTTATCTCAGTCGGATCGCTACGCCGCCCTGCATCCGCAGTTCGCACAGGTATTCGACTATATCCGCAACACTGACCTTTATGCGCTGCCACCCGGGCGTTATCTCATCGCCGGTGAAGATGTCTTCGCTATCGTCGAGCATGTGCCGGCGCGCACGCGAGAGATGGCCAGATTAGAGGCGCACCGCCGTTACATCGATATCCAACTGGTACTGGATGGAGATGAGCAAATGGGCTGGAAACCGCTGGCCGATTGTTATAACCCGATGAGCGAACACAGCATGGAAAAGGATATCGGGTTTTTCCACGATGCACCGGCTTCCTGGGTGAGCGTTCCGCCCGATCATTTCTGCATTTTCTTTCCCGAAGATGCACATGCACCGCTGGTCGGCACAGGACAAATCCGCAAAGTGATTTTCAAGATCGCCGCATGAGCCAATTCGGCTCTCGGTTATAATCGCCCGATACCCATTACACACAGGACGCTTAACATGGCAAACAAACAATTTATCCAGACACCCGATGCACCAGCCGCCATCGGCACTTATTCTCAAGCGATCCGCGTGAATGACACCGTGTATCTGTCAGGACAGATTGGTCTCGATCCTGCCACCATGCAGATGAGCGACACCATTGAGGCGCAGATCCACCGCGTATTCCAGAATCTGCGTGCAGTCACCGTTGCCGCCGGCAGCGATCTGAATGGTATCGTTAAGTTGAATGTGTTTCTCACCGACCTGAAGCATTTTGCGATGGTCAATGAAATTATGTCTGGTTATTTCCAGCAGCCCTATCCGGCCCGCGCAGCGGTTGGCGTATCCGCTCTGCCACGCGGCGCACTGGTTGAAATGGACGGCGTGCTGGTTGTAGGCTAACTTCGCTAGGTTGGTATAAACTTCAACTGTTTTTCAAGAACTGCTAAGGAGACCTGCCATGCAACATGCTCGAAGCCAAGAACCAGCTCTCTCGATTGTTGCAGGCCGCATTGGCAGGAGAAAATGTCGTGATCGCCAACAAAGGCGTGCCTGTCGTCAGACTGGTTAAAGTGGCTACACAGGAATTCACTCGTAAACCGGGGGCGTGGACTGTGCTGCCTAAAACCGATGCAGATTGGAACTCAAACCCACTCCATTTTTGAGCCATGTACTTCGAGATAAGCGGAGAAATTTCGGCTATAGAAACCATTGCACAGGGTTCTAGCATACGCTGTCTGGGCAGATTGCAAAGAGCGTATGGCATTGGTAGTTGGAAATGAAAATCAAAGAGTTTATTTGAGGAAAATCATGAATAAATATGTAATTTGCCTTAATAATCAAGGGTACAAGGCATCTCTTGAGGTTCGCAAGCTCTACTTGCAATTGCCAGACCAGAAAGCCGAGGCCATGCACTGTATTCGAATTTTTGATGACGATGGTGAGGACTACGTTTATCCGGAACAGCTTTTCATGCCAATGGAAGTCTCTGAATCTGTATCTATTGCACTGCATAAACTGGCGGCCTGAATTTGACATACCAAACTAGCCCTTCAAACTTGAAATCTCACAATGTGATTTCAAGTTTGAAGGGCTACGCCACAAAATATAAACCATGAGCCTATACGCCCAACTCCAGCAAGCCTGCAGCGAAGGTGATGGTGAAAGCACTGACTTCTGCCTTGAGCGAAAATCAACAATCGCAAGTTTTCGATCTGGGATTTCTGGCGTGAGGGTCGTTGCGCAGCAACGGGGACACCACGGACTTGCCGGGTATGAGATGAACCGAGCTAGACTGCTCCGTCATTCCCGTGCATACGGGAATCCAGCAATTGGAAAAATTCGGCACAGCCGACAAAACCAAGGTGTTGACCCGCTACGCGGGCAATGTCTAATCGCCTGGATTCCCGCATGCGCGGGAATGACGTCCTGAATTGACCGCTCCAGCCAAAATTTCACCCGCCACGCTAGCTAAACTTGCCAAGCTAGGCATCCGCCATCGTTCGGATCTGCTGCTGCATCTGCCGTTGCGCTATGAGGACGAGACAGAGCTGGTGTCGATTGCCGATGCCGAACCCGGCGAAACGATTCAGGTGCAAGGCGTCATCACGCATTCTGAAATTTTGTTCAAACCCCGCCGTACGCTGGTTTGCCGTTTGCAGGACAACGGTGAAGAACTCTATCTGCGCTTTTTGAATTTCTATCCCAGCCAAACCAAACTGCTGGCGGTGGATCGCCAGATACGCGCCATCGGCGAAGTGAGGATGGGTTACTACGGTCTGGAGATGGTGCATCCAAAATGCCGCGCGGTAGGCGACGAGACGCCGCTACAGACCAGCCTGACCCCGGTTTATCCCGCCTCGGCGGGTTTGTCGCAAGCAACGTTGAAAAAGCTTATCGCTAATGCGTTGGAGGTTTTACCGGTAAGCGACCCGCTGCCGGAGCAGTTTCGCAACAAATTGAATTTATTGGGATTTTTGGAGAGCATTAAACTGCTGCACAATCCGCCTGCAGAGATTGCCACGAGTTGTCTGCAAGATCGCACACATCCGGCATGGCGGCGCATCAAGTTCGATGAACTGTTAGCCCAGCAGCTCTCGATGCGGGTACATCACAGGGAGCGCAGCGCACGCATCGCCCCTGCGATGAAAGCAAAAGGACATTTCACCGATAAACTGTTGAAAATTCTGCCGTTTGCCCTGACCTCAGCACAGCAAAAGGTGCTGGGCGAAATCAGCCTGGATCTGGCCAAACCGCATCCCATGCAGCGCTTACTGTTGGGCGATGTCGGCAGCGGCAAGACCGTGGTTGCGGCGCTGGCCGCCTTGCAGGCCATCGAAAACGGCTATCAGGTCGCCTTGATGGCACCGACAGAAATTCTCGCCGAACAGCACTATTTGAAACTGTCCGACTGGCTATCACCGCTGGGCATCGTTCCGGTCTGGTTATCCGGCAGTCTGAAGAAAAAAGACAAACGAATCGCGGCGGAAAGAATCGCCTCTGGTGACACGTTGCTTGCCATCGGCACGCACGCGCTGTTTCAGGAACAGATCAGCTTTCACAAGTTGGGATTAGCCATCGTCGACGAGCAACATAAATTCGGCGTGCAGCAACGTCTGGCGCTGCACGCCAAAGGGAAGACTCCGGCGCATGATGCGTCTGCTCCCTCCTCAACCCTCCCCCTGCAAGGGGGAGGGAATATTTTGCAAGAGCCGCACCAGTTGATGATGAGCGCGACGCCGATTCCGCGCACCCTGGCAATGAGTTATTACGCCGATCTGGACGTGTCGGTGATCGACGAATTACCGCCGGGGCGCACACCCATCATCACCAAACTGGTCAGCGATGCGCGCCGCGACGAGGTGTTCGATAGGGTCAGATCCGCCTGCATGACCGGGCAGCAAGCCTATTGGGTATGCCCGTTGATTGAGGAATCCGAGATCCTGCAATTACAAAATGCAGAGGAGACCTACCAATTGTTGACCGATACTTTTCCGGAGTTGCGCGTGGGACTGGTGCATGGCAGGATGGACAGCGCGGAAAAAGTGCGCGTAATGGGTGAATTCAAGGCAGGCTTGTTACAATTGCTGGTCGCCACCACCGTGATCGAAGTCGGTGTAGATGTGCCCAATGCCAGTCTGATGGTGATCGATCACGCCGAACGAATGGGGCTGGCACAGTTGCATCAGTTACGCGGACGGGTAGGGCGGGGGGCTGCACACAGTTTATGCATCCTGCTGTATCAAAAACCGTTATCCGAAGTGGCGCGTACACGACTCAAAGTGATCTTCGAGAACACCGATGGCTTCGTGATTGCACAACAGGACTTACAATTACGGGGGCCCGGTGAATTGCTGGGAGCGAGGCAGAGCGGGGTGGCGATGTTGCGCTTTGCCGATATCGATGCTGATGAAGATTTATTGATCCACGCAAGGGTAGTCGCTGACGAATTGCTGCGCGACTACCCCGACGTGGCGCGCGCCTATTTACGCCGCTGGATGGCAGACAAACATGACTATTTACACGTTTAAAGATACATTTTGGAATGTCGCGACGCACGGCGCTGAGGCTGCATTGCTGCCCTGGCTGCGCGATCACGGCTCACTCACGCGGCGGATACAGCAGCGCTGCGACCGCTTTTCCGTGATTAATGTGAAAAGTGGACAGGCGCGCATCGCGCTGGATGAATCCGCGCTTTTGAATATTGCACCACAGCAACTGGCCTGGTCGCGTGAGGTGTTCCTGTGCGCCGAAGATCAGCCCGTAGTGTTCGCCCATAGCGCCTGTCGCGCAGGCGATTTACGCGGTGCCTGGCATGCCTTGAGAGGCTTGGGTAGCAAACCGCTGGGCGCTGTTCTGTTCTCTCATCCTCAGGTAGTGCGCCAGCCGCTGCATTACAAAGCCTTGGCTGCACATCACACTCTGTACCGGCGTGCCGCCGTTGGGTTACTAAATCCACCCTCCAGGCTGTGGGCGCGCAGATCCTTGTTTTATCTACATAATATGCCGCTGTTGGTGACGGAAGTTTTTTTACCCGGTATATGGGAACTCAGCCGCTAACTTTTTGGCATTTTATTTTGTAACTCGTTTGCGCACCAGTACCTTGCGTAACTCCTCAAACAGCAACATAAGCGGCATCAGGCTAATGATAAACAGCCAGACCCCAGCACCGATCGGTGCGGTGCCGAACAGTTGATTGCCCCACGGGGTATAGACAATCAACAACAGCAATGAAATTTCGAAAATAATTCCATATAAAATTAATCTATTACGACGATGGCGGCGGCTGAAGGCAGAAAAAACGGGATGGCGGCATAGAAAAATGTTGACGACCTGCATGGCGATGATCGCAGACAGGCACGCGGTGGTGGCCTGCAAATAAAGATTATTGTGCGCGCCCAGTTGTAAGCCCAAGTTCCAGCCGCCGCCGTGCAACACAAAGAAGAACGCCGCCATCGCGGCGGCCGCCTCAAGTGGCCCCAAAAACAAATAGGTGCGCATCAATAATCTGCGGTCGAGCAGATGTTCGCTGAGCAGGCGAGGAGGCGAACTCATGGTTTCCGGATCAGGTTTTTCAGCGCCCAGCGCGAGGGCGGGCAAAGTGTCGGTTCCCAGATCAATCGCCAGTATCTGTATCACCGTCAGCGGCAGCGGAACACGCAACAGCACAAAGGCCAGATAGGGCACCAGTTCCGCCACATTGTGGGTGAGGATGTAGGTAAGAAATTTGCGCAGATTATCGTAAACGGCGCGCCCTTCCTCGATAGCGGCGACAATGGAGGCGAAGTTGTCATCAAGCAGAATGATGTCAGCTGACTCCTTTGCCACATCTGAACCTGCGATGCCCATGGCGATGCCGACATCGGCGCATTTGAGTGCAGGAGCATCGTTGACGCCATCACCCGTCACCGCAACCACCTCGCCCCGGCGCTGCAAGGCCTGCACGATACGCATCTTCTGATCGGCTGCAGTGCGCGCAAAGATGAGTTCAGGCTCGACTAGCAGCAGTTGCAGCTCGGCATCCGACATCAGGCGTAATTGATCTCCTGTCACCGTTACGGGATTGCTGGTCAGACCGATTTCACGCGCGAGGGCGCTGGCGGTTCGCGGATGGTCTCCGGTAACCATGATTACACGTATGCCAGCGGCATGACAGGCGCGTATGGCGGCAGGTACAGCCTCGCGTGGCGGATCCAGCAGCCCGACCAGTCCGGCGAAAATCAAATCAGACTCACGCTGTGACGGATCGGACGTGGCTGTAAGACTGCGATACGCCAATGCCAGCACGCGCAAGCCTTGCTCCGTCATTTGATCCTGAATATTCAATATATTAGCAAAACTTGCCTGATCTATCGGGATAACTGCACCCCGCGTCCATTGGTGTTTACACAAAGGCAGTACTGATTCCGGTGCACCTTTGCAATACAGCCTCAGGCCTTGCGTTGTTGCGTAAATCACCGACATGCGTTTTCGTTCGGTGTCGAACGGGATTTCGTCGATGCGTTGTAACTCAACGCCATCAGATGGCAAACGTTCCCGCAGCGCCAGTTCCATCGCGTCGCCCAGCCAGACGGACTGCCCGTCTCGTTCGACCCGGCGCAGATCGTGACAGTAACGCATCACCGCATATAACGGTTCGGCGTCGGGGAGTCGTTCGGCGGAATGCAGTTCGCCTGCAAAATACACTTGCCGTAAACTCATGCGGTTCTGCGTCAGTGTGCCGGTCTTATCTGAGCAAATCACCGTGGCCGCCCCCAGTGTCTCCACCGCAGGCAAATGTCGCACCAGTGCGTTTTTTCTGGCCATGCGCTGCGTCGCTAGCGCCAGCGCCAGGGTGACGGTAGGCAACAGGCCTTCCGGGACGTTGGCGACGATGATACCGATCGCGAACACCAGATTCTCCCAGAACGACAAGCCTATCCATCGTCCTACCAGGAAAAATACCAGTCCCAACAGAATGGCAAACAGCGCCACCAGTCGCGACAGACGGGCGATTTCCTTTTGTAGCGGCGAAGGAGGTTCGGCGGAGATCTGTGTCAGACGTGCGATATTGCCAAATTCGGTATGCATACCGGTCGCATAGACCAGCGCCTTCGCTCCGCCTGAGATCAGCGAGGTTCCTGCATGCAGAATGTCACGCCGCGCCCGTTCGTTCGGTGTGGTGCTGGTATCTCTCGACTGGGGGCGAGACTCGCCGGTGAGATTGGCGGTATTGACGCGCACGCCGAACGCCTCGATGAGCCGACAGTCGGCGGGAACATCATCCCCTGCCGTCAGCAGCACCACATCGCCGGGCACCAGCTCCGCTACCAGCAATTGCACGGCATGACCGTCGCGTAGCGCCGTGGTGTGATGCGGCAGCAGGTTGTTGAGGGCCGCCAGCGCTTTTTCGGCCCGATATTCCTGCCAGAACGAAAAAAGGCCGTTGATCAGGATCACGCCTAACACAGCGTAACCTAACGTGGCCATTCCCTCACCCGGATCACGCCATTCGGCGAAGAAAGCCAAGCCCGCCGCCAACCAGAGGATCAGTGCGAAGAAGTGGGTGAATTCCTTGAACAAACGGGTTGCGATCGATGCTCCGGCAATCTTTTCCAGCCGGTTTTCGCCTTGCCTGGCTCGTCGCCGCACCGCCTCAATTTGCGATAAGCCTTGCTCGCTGCTGTGCAGATGAGCATAAAGTTGATTGATTGGTGTTCGTTGTGGGTTCATGGTGCAACCTGTAGGCAGCGCAGTAAACCCTACTATAGAACACACGGAAAGTTTTGCAATATTATTTGTTATAGGTGTGTCGCAAATTAAAAAAGCTCCCGTGGTTTCCCAAGGGAGCTTTTAGAGGCGAATCACTTCGCCCGCATTACATACAACTTAGTGCGCGGAAGCCTGCTCAGCGTTGATGCCGGTGTTTTGGCGAACGTAGAGCTCATCCCACAACTCTTCAGAGCGTTTGTCACGTGTGAACAAAGAACCCAGAATAACCAGCAGGAAGCCCAGAGGAATAGACAACAGACCCGGATTCTTCAACAGGAAGTAGGGCTTTTCCAGACCCATGATGCTGGTTGTTTGACCTTCAAACTTCTTCAGGTCATCTTCAGCCTTAGCCTTAGCCTTCTCTGTTGCAGCGATATCCTTCTTCACCTTAACCAGATCATCCTGTGCCTTTTTCAGGGCGACCGGATCTTCTGTCAGTGTTGCCAGAGAGTCTTGCAGCGGTTGAATCTTTTCATTCAACTTGGCAAGTTTTTCAGCAGCAGCAGGTTTGGCTGGTTTTTCAGGAGAGGCAGCTTTAGCAGGTGCAGAAGCTACGCAACCTTCCATCGCAAACAGCTCACAAGTGAAGCTGGAAGCGACTTTCGCTGGAACAGCATCCTTGGCAGCTTGAGCTGGTTCGCCTTCAATAACCTTTTTCGCACCGGCAATGACGGCCTTAGGATAAGTCATGTTAGGAGAAATCATCACCAGACCGATCGCAGTCAGAGAACCTACCACCATACCCAGGATAATCCCGGTGGTGTTGCACTTCTTCCAGTACAGCGTCAGGAACACAGCAGGCAGGTTCGAGGAGGCGGCAACCGCGAAGGCCAGCGCAACCAAGTGAGCCACATTCTGACCCTTAGCCAGAATACCAACGATGATCGCGATGATACCAACGATAACCGATGACAGACGAGCCGCAACAACCTGCTCTTTAGGTGTAGCCTTATCGCCACGAATAACGCCGACATAGATGTCATGCGCCATCGCAGAAGCAGCAGCCAGAACCAGACCCGCAACCACCGCAACAATCGTCGCGAAAGCAACCGCAGCGACGAACGCCAGGAAGAAGTTACCCAGCAGAGAGTTTTCACCGCCGCCCAGATATTGAGCCAGCAATGGACCTGCCATGTTGCCACCAGCATCGATAGACGCGATCTTAGCGGAACCTACCAGCATCGCAGCGCCAGTACCCAGGAACAGGGTCAGCACATAGAAACCACCGATGATACCCATCGCCCAGATAACCGAAACGCGAGCCGCTTGTGCCGTAGGAACGGTAAAGAAGCGCATCAGGATGTGAGGCATACCGGCAGTGCCGAGAACCAGTGCCAAGCCAAGAGAGATCTGGTCAATCGGGTTCTTCAGGAACAAACCTGGTTCCAAAAAGCGTTGACCGAGCTCTTCCTTAGTCATGCCAGTCGCAGCGTCGCCCAGGAGCTTAGCTACTTGTGCCACAACCTTGTCATCACCGATAACCGCTTGAAGATAAGCTGGCAGGCTGAAACCGTAAGGAGACCAAACCAGGAATACCAGAATCAACGATGCGATAACCAGCAATACCGCCTTAGTGATCTGTACCCAAGTAGTTGCCTTCATACCGCCGAATACCACATAGGCCAGCATCAGAACACCCACACCGATAACCGACACTTCGTAGTCGATACCGATCAGCGTCTTGATCAACACGCCGCCACCGACCATTTGCGCGGTCAGGTAGAAGGTAGAAACCGTGATAGTGGACAGCGCAGCAACAACCTTAGTCTTCTTAGGATCGTTACGGAAAGCCAGAATGTCACCCATGGTGTACTTACCGATGTTACGGCAAGGTTCAGCAATCACCAGCAACACAGTGATGTAAGCCACCAGCCAGCCCACCGAGTACATAAAGCCATCGTAACCATACAGAGAGATCAGACCGGCAATACCCAGGAAAGACGCGGCAGACAGATAGTCACCTGCGATCGCCCAACCGTTCTGAATACCGCTAACCGAACGTCCGGCAGCGTAAAATTCAGAAGTGGAGTGCGTGCTGCGTGCCGCCCAGAAAGTGATGGCCATGGTGATGGCGATAATCGTACCGAACACGGCGAACGTCATCCACTTGAATTCATCGGCGACCGCACTGGTACCCGCAAAAGCTGCGCTACTGGTACACAAGGCCGCCAGCGATACCGCCCATTTGTTTAGCATCGTCATTCTTATGCTCCTTGTGTTTCGTTGATGATTTCTTGAGCCATCGCATCAAACTCGGTATTGGCTTTCTTTGAATACATGAAAGCAATAACCCACGCGACGACAAACTCTGACAAGGCAAATAGCAAACCGAAATTGACCACACCCCACACCTTGATCTTAAACAGATCCTGGAAGTAAGCCGCGCCTATCGGCAACAAGAAATAGTACACCGTGGAAAAGATCATCAAGCTCCACAGAAATACTGTTTTCTTGCGATGCAAGGCTTGAAATTTCGGGTTGGCATCAATAGCCGCCCAATTTATATTCTGATTAGACATATTCACTCCCTGAAAACAATCCTAAGGCCAGATGATACTCTGACCCACTCATACAACAGACGCGAGATTACGTTAAGGTGACGGGTAATGCAATGCTTCCGTTGAGATTTTGTCGACACTTCTGTCAAATATTTCATTATTTGATGGTTAATAAATTCGCAATAATCTGATTTTAAAGTGTTTGATTAATTATTTAGTACGCTATCAGGGTCGATAAATGTCAGATTGTTGACAAGTTTATCAATCAGCGACCGACTGAAAATCAACTCACGCTATTCACCCAACGCTGCGCCTTTTCCAAATCAAGCAAACCGGCAAAATTTTTGATATTTTTTTTGCCTGCCTGCGCACAACCGACCTGAAATAACTGTGCGGTTACCATCGCATCCGCCAACGCGTTGTGGCGTGCATCGTTACGTATCTTGAAATGCGTCACCCAGTCATCCAGCGACCGATATTTTGATGCTAATTCAGGATTGAGGGCCGGCATAAGATAAGCCAAATCCAGCCAGACATGCTTGAAGGACGTGCCCAGCGCTTGACTGATTGCGCGCTGTATCATGGTTTGGTCAAAAGTAACATGAAAAGCAATGAGCGGGGCTTTTTGCAGAAAGTCCAAAAAAGCCAGCAGCGCATCGGCGGCCGGAACACCGGAGGTCTGCGCCCCGCCGCTGATACCATGCAGCAGGATGTTTTCCTTATTGCTGACCACAGGCTGTTGCAGCTCGACGTAAAAGCTCTCCCCCAGCGAGATTTTTCCGTTCACCACGGCGATTGCCCCGATCGATAACAGACGGTCTTCCCACAGATTGAGTCCGCTGGTCTCCACATCCACAACCACATAGCGTGACGCCTTGCAAGACTGGCTCGTGGCCACTGCGGACAATTTGTGCCAAGCCGCCAAGCTCAGTGCCTGCTGATCGTTTAACTCGACCCGCTTGCCCAGATAGCGTTTCAGCCAATTTCTCACAGGTGATACTCCTGCGCCAGCCTAGCCTGCAATTTTCGCGCCTGACGGAAGGCCTCTTTGAGAATGCGACGATCCAGCTCATGCAACTGTTCAGGATCAATTTTATTATCCAGATCCTCGTCGCTGAGTCCCTTCGCCTTACCCTCATCGTGATGGCGCATACGCAACACCTGAATAAACAACAAGGCATCAATCCAGGCGTCGACTTCCGATGCGTGTATCTTTAACTTAGCCGCGCTGCCTCGCAGACGCTCGATAGTGCTGGTGTGGGTGACCCCGGCGGCCAGACTAAAGATGCGCGCGGCATCTACAAACGGCGTGATTCCATTCAACTTTAAATCCAGCGTATTTTCTTTGCCTACTACAAAATCACGCATCATACCCAGAGGAGGACGCATAGCCATGGCATTTTCCGCCATCTGATGCAGAAAGCGCGTGTTCTCGCTGGCAACCCGCGCCAGCCACAAGCGCAATTCATCGGCCAGCGCTTCCGTGCCATAGACGGCTCGAAAATCGAAAAAGATAGAGGAATGCAACAGCGCTTCTGGCGTGCCATTACTGATCCAGTTCGAGAAAGTACGTTTCCATTCATCCAGCGACAAACACCACTGCGGATTCGACGCCATGACATTACCCTTACACAAGGGAAAGCCACACAAAGCCAGCTTCTCGTTGATACGCCGGGCAACCGGCAACAAAATCTCGCGCATCCCGGCGGCCGTCATGCCTTCGGGGAGGGTAAAAATCAGCGCATTATCCTGATCGGTGCTTAAGGTCTGTTCGAAACGCCCTTCCGAACCCAGCGCCATCCAGCACAGATGTGGCGTTAACTGGCCCAATTGACTAGCCGAATATTCCAGTTCCACCACACGCGCGCAGAGCAGATCGTTAAAGGTCGAAATAAACTGCGTCAACTGCTCTGTTGAGACGCCTTGCGCCATCATGTTATGCGCCATGCGACGGATGTCAGCGGCAGAATGCTGAAGCGCCGAGATGTCGGCTGCATGTCGTATTGCCTGGCCGATCTGGCGCAAACCGACTCGCTGTAAGGCAAATAAATCTTTTTCCGTGACCAGGCCAACCAGCTTTTCGTTTTCGACCACTAACACGTGACGGAATCCTTGTTTTGCCATGGAGAGCGCCGCCTCATACGCCATGGCTTGCGGTGGTAGCGAGGTGGGTTGTGCGGTCATAATACTGATCACAGGTTGATCAAGATCGATCTGCGGCAGGGCGATACGTTCCAGCACATCGGGCAGCGTCAATATCCCCAGGGGACGCCCATCCTCATCGACCGCCACCATGGAGCCAACGCGTAATTCGTGCATCCGTTCGAGCACCTCACGCACCGATGTTTGCGGCGAGCAGGTGACCGGTGCACGGCGGATGAGGGTGGACAACGGACTGGTTAACGACTGTTGCTCTGATGACGACTGTGTGTACTGCGCCTGTATGACTTGTTTCGAATGCTCCAGCAGATTGGCGATACGTCGCGTGCAAAAATCCCTGAATGGTGCGCTCAGTCCGAGTAGCTCATGAAAAGCCGTCAGCGGCAATTCATAGCAAAAAGTGTCCACAACGGAACGATAGACACTCGCCACCGGTCGATGCGCCAAAAGCGCGCCTAGCGGAAAACACTCACCTACCGAGAGCTCAAGCCAAGTATCGGCATCACTGGCATCGGCGACATTCTGCTCGCCTTGTACCATGCCCTGCTTGATCACTAAAAAACGCTGCGCCACACCCTGCTCAGGAGAGACGACCACCTCACCTTTAGCGTAATACCCGAGTTGCATGCGTTCAATCATCCACAACAAGTGAGCATGCTCCATCCGGTCGAACGGTGCGTGTGCGGCAAAAAAAACCAACTGGGAAGAATGTACATTACTCAAAAGAGTCACCTCTCAACAAATGGCCTAAAAACAAAAATGTAGAAACTCAATATCTGACGCAGTTACGCCCTTCTTTTTTTGCCCGATACAGCTGCGCATCGGCCGCATCGATCAGCGACTGGAAGGTGGCATTTTGATCATTGATAGCCAGACCAATCGAGACCGTGATCCCCGGCATGGGCTCCCCATCGCCCGACAGAATGGTTTTATTCTGCACGGCCTGCCGTATGCGCTCGGCCACCGCCATCCCTTCCTTGATTTTCGTGCCGGGCAGAATGACAAGAAATTCTTCGCCACCATAACGCGTTGAAAAATCGTAAGGGCGCACGGCTGTTTTGAGTATATCGCCCATCACCATCAGCGCCTGATCACCGCCTGTATGTCCCTGAGTATCGTTGTATTTTTTGAAATTATCGACATCGATCATGAGAATACACAAAGGGAAGCCACCTTTTTTCGCCTGCGCAACCAGACGAATTAACGCATTGTCCATCCAGCGCCGGTTGTACAAGCCAGTCAGAACATCCACATTAGCAAGATCCATCAGCTCTCTTATTTGGCTGGAATCGTGCACGATGCGTTGCGTATTGACCCGCATCGAGCGCGTTAACAAGCGTAACAAGTTGCTGGCCACCGGGCTCGCATCGGCGATCAACTTATGCAGGCTGTCGCGATGAATAGGAAATACCGCACAATTCTCTTTGGCAATAACATAGGCTGCAGGAGGAATTCCATCGATCACCGACAGTTCACCGACCGAAACGCCTGCCCCCAGCTCACTGATTTCGGGAGAGTCGGGCGTACCCAAACGAATGGACAGCGTACCGGAGAGCAGGACATAGATATGTTGATTTTCACAAGCGGGCGACAACAATATTTCGCCAGGGGATAACTCAACCGGGGCAGTATTCCCCATCACCATTTGGATGGTATCTTGGGACGCATTGCGAAACAGCTCGGTTTTGGCCAACTTATCGGCAATTGAACTCATCGTGTGGCCTTGCAAAATAGGGTGCATTGGCGACCACCTTACAACAAACTCATCAAACACGAAAGCTGTGTGATAAAGCAGCAAAAAAATACCCCTGAACCGTAAAGGCCAGGGGCAAATATTCTTAACCATTTGGGAGGAGTTAAGACACCCATTCAGGGGAAAATAGGTGGAAGCTTGCGCTAACTGAAGACTCAGGCAAGTCGATTCAAAAAAGGTTCAACTATTTATTAATATTCCAACCATTAATTTTTAACTCCTCACATTTTACTATTTTGCCAACATCTCACCACCCAAAGCTTCGGTTAAATCGGCCAGCATATTGGCCAGCTCTCCGGTCATCAAGGTGAAATCGAGTTCGAACATCTCGTCAGCGGTGTCGGCCAGCGTGGTGGATTCTTCCTTGATGATATCGAGAAATTCGAGTCGTTTGATTTGCAACTGCTCGGTCAGAACGAAGGAAATACGGTCATTCCAGGTCAAACCCAAGCGGGTCGCGCGTTTACCTGCCGCGATATGCGCCAGAATTTCTTCGCCTTCCAGCGCATGATTGGCATAACGGACAGTGGCTTTGCTCTCGCCCGTGGCGCGCAGTTCCAGTTCCCGGTCTATGGTAAATCCTGCCGGTGCATTTTCTCCTGCCAGCCAGTCCGTCATGGCGGCGATGGGAGAAAGCTCAGTGTGCAGCGGTTTGACAGGCAGGTCATCCAGCGTCTTGTTTAGCAACTCCAGCAACTCTTCGGCGCGAGCGATAGAGGCGGCATCGATGATCAAACGTCCGTTGACCGTATCCAGCCAGGCATAAGTGGTGCGCTGAATGGCGAATGCCCTGGGGAGCAATTCCTCGGTGACCGCTTCCTTGATGTCCTTGAGTTCTTTACGACCTACCTTGTAGCCTTGTTGCGCTTCGATGTCGGCCACGCGCTCCTTGGCAAAACGATTGATGATGGTGGCCGGCAACAATTTTTGTTCCGCGCCCAGCGCAAACAGGATTTGATTGTTAGCGACATGAACCAGACGGTCATCACCGCGACAGGGCGTCCAGCCCAATTTTTGTTTATCCAACCCGCTGCAAGGCAGCAACGGTTTTTGCGACAATTTTTCCTGCAATGTTTCCGCTGTGATAGCGCAGTCGGCAGGCAGACGATAAATAAAAATGTTTTTAAACCACATGGCGAAATATCCGGAAAACCGCTGATTATACAGACCTCCCTAAAAGAACTGGGCAAGAGTTACTCAGCCTACATGCGGAACACCACCCGACAAAATCAATAAAATTAAATAAATATATTAACAATCATAATGTTAAACAAGGAACAATCGCAACATCCGTTGCAGTCCGGCTTACCTGAAATTTCTCACCAATCCTGATAGCGCGATGCAGCGCCTCGTTATGGTATGCTCATGACCAGTTTGCTTAAGTTTTTTACCTCGATGAAATTTTTTTTGCTGCTTTTACTGCTGATTACAACTCCCGCGCTGGCGAATCAGGATGACGACTTCATGGCGGCGCGTGACGCCTTTCGTACCGGCGACACCGCCAAACTGTCTGTCTTGGGACAGCGTTTTAAACAATCCCCTCTAGAGGTTTATATCGCATTTTATCAGTTGCGCATGCAACTGGAGACTGCCGATATCAGTGCGATACGCACTTACCTTGCACGCCCGGACGACACGCCGCTGATCGATAAGATGCGTTCTGAATGGCTCAAGACACTGGGGAAAAAGCAGCAATGGGATTTGTTCGACAGCGAATATCCCAGAGTGATCGTTGAGGACACTGAGCTCACCTGTTATGCCTTGCAATCCCGGTTAAGAACCCAGGTACAGCCCGTGCTGCGTGAAACGCGCGAGCTTTGGTTAAGTAACAAGGAACAACCCGTCAATTGCGGCGTGCTGGTCGAAGCGGCGATCACCGCCGGGGTCATCAGCCAGCAGGACATATGGCAGCGACAACGTCTGGCTTTAGAAAACAGCAATGTATCCCTTGCCAAATCGCTGGCCGCACGACTCACCGGCAACCATGCGATCTCCGTTAGCGCGTTAGATCATGCGATGGACGATCCGGGTCGCTATCTGGAAAAACCGTCATTGGATAGCACCGGTCAGCGCGCCGTCGCCTTGTTTGCCCTGCAAAGGCTGGCTAAACAATCGCCTGACTTGGCCTACGCACGTTGGGGTGGGATCGCATCGCAGTTTCCCGAGAGCGAACAGCATTATTTTTTAAGCTGGTTAGCGTATGAGGCGGCACGCAAGCAAGATCCCCGCGCACTGCAGTGGTTTAAGGACGCCGGCAATTCACCTCTAAACGAGCAACAAGCAGCATGGCGGGTACGCACCGCACTGCGCATACAGGACTGGCCCGAGGTATTGTCCGGCCTCAACACGATGAGTCCTGCACAACGCAACGAATCAGCCTGGCGTTACTGGCAAGGCCGCGCCTTACAGGCGACAGGACACCGGCCAGAAGCGGCCAAAATTTTCGCTCCCTTAAGCGCGGGCTATGACTTTTATGGTCAGATGGCAGGTGATGAACTATCCGACACACCTGTGCTGAGCAACGCGCAGACCAGTTATCAGCCCAACAAAGCCGACATCGCCGCCATCGAACGATTACCCGGCGTACAACGCACACTTGCACTGTACCGCATGAATATGCGCATCGATGCACTGCGTGAATGGAACTGGGTCACGCGTAATTTTAATGATCGCGAGTTGATCGCCGCTGCCGAAATCGCCAAGCGCAATGAGATGTACGATCGAGCGATCAATACCGCCGAAAAGACCGTGAAGCTGCATGATTTTAGCCTGCGTTATCTGGCGCCTTACCGCTCTGCCATGCGCGAACATATACAGGAAAACAATCTGGAAGAAGCCTGGGTCTACGGGCTGATGCGTCAGGAGAGTCGTTTCGTCACCTCGGCCAAATCCGGCGTGGGCGCCTCCGGGCTGATGCAAGTCATGCCGACCACGGCGCGCTGGATCGCTAAAAAGCTAGGATTGAAAGGCTATCGCGAATCCCTGCTACATCAGCTGGATACCAATCTCACACTCGGCACCTATTACATGAAAAACATGCTGTCATCATTAGATGACAGTCCAGTATTGGCTTCTGCCGCCTACAATGCGGGCCCGGGCCGTGCGAAGCGTTGGCGTGCGGACACCCCTCTGGAAGGGGCGATTTACGCAGAAACCATCCCCTTCGATGAAACGCGAGACTATGTCAAAAAGGTAATGAGCAATACGGTGTATTACGCCCGTCAATTCGGCGCACCATCGCGTTCACTGAAAACCCGCGTGGGCGTCATCGCCGGAAAAGTGGCGGAGAGCCCGTCCTCGATTACTTTCATCAACGGTGAAATTCAAGGCGCGGGCAGGACTGCAACACCATGAGCGTTAAAATTTACTGCGTAGGCGGTGCGGTGCGCGATCGTTTACTGGGCCTGACCGTGAAGGATCACGACTGGGTGGTGGTGGGCAGTACGCCTGAAGAAATGGTGGCACAGGGTTATCAGCCGGTGGGCCGCGATTTCCCGGTATTTTTGCACCCGAAAACGCATGAAGAATATGCGCTGGCGCGCACCGAACGCAAGACATCTGTCGGTTACAAGGGCTTTGCCGTTTATGCCGCAGCGGACGTTACCTTGGAACAGGATTTGCAGCGTCGTGATTTCACCATCAATGCCATCGCACAGGATGCCGAAGGTAATCTAATCGATCTGCATGGCGGCATGGACGATTTGCGCGCCGGGATACTGCGTCACGTGAGCGGTGCATTTAATGAAGATCCGGTACGCATCTTACGCGCGGCTCGTTTTTCTGCACGTTTCGGTTTTACCATCGCACCTGAAACGCTCACCCTGATGCGCGAGATGGTGGATAACGGCGAAGTGGATGCGCTGGTTGCCGAACGCGTCTGGCAGGAACTGGCGCGCGGCCTGATGGAGCAGCATCCTTCGCGCTTTTTCACCGCCTTACGGCTATGCGGTGCGCTCGCAAAAATCATGCCGGAAGTCGATGCCCTGTTTGGTGTGCCGCAGCCGGAAAGCCATCATCCTGAGATCGACTGCGGAATCCATACCATGATGGTGATCGACGATGCCGCACTTCACGGTTATCCGCTCGAAGTGCGTTTCGCCGCACTGGCTCACGACTTAGGGAAAGGCACCACCCCTAAGGCCGAATGGCCGCGCCATATCGGACACGAAGTGCGCAGCGTCGCCCTGACCGAGACACTTTCGCAGCGACTGCGCGCGACCGGGGAGTGCCGTGATTTAGCGCTGCTGGCCGCGCGTTATCACGGCGACATTCACCGCGCGTTCGCGTTGCGAGCCGACACGATCATCAGATTGTTTCAGTCTGCTGACGCCTGGCGTCGTCCGGAACGCTTCGCATTGTTGTTGCAAGCCTGTGCATCGGATGCGCGCGGACGAGGGGGATGCGGTGAGGCACCCTATCCGCAACAGGCGTATTTGCTGGATTTACTGGCCGCAGCACGCGCGGTGAATGCCGGTGAGATTGCACGGTTATGCCAGGATAAAGGTACAATTCCCGCCGCCGTGCAACAGGCACGCCAGGCTGCAATTGAAGAGAGCGTCAAAAGACAACGAAAGGAATGTAATGCGTAAGTGGATGATAAGTGTTTTATTTATTGCGATGCCGTGCATCACCTTTGCTGCCGAGCCGTCCAGCCATAGCAAGAAGGATATCGATGCTAAGTTCAATCAACTTTTCAAAGATGTGGATACCAATGAGAATGGCACCATTTCCTGGGAAGAAGCCATGTTGAAAGCCCCTGCTATGGTGGAAAACTTTGACGCGATCGACACTAATCACGACAGGGAACTGAGCAAGGCTGAACTCAGGGCCTTTACCGCAGCCATAGAGAAAAAACGGTTTGAATTTGCCAAACAACTTGAAGCGGCCGACCAAGACAAGAATGGCAAACTGTCCCGGGAGGAAGTCAAAGGCTTGCCTAACCTAGCCGCACACTTTGACGAAATAGACAGCAATCACGACGGCCAATTGGTCATCAAGGAAATCGCCGACTATGTGCGAAATAGATCTACGGCACCAGCTGGCAATACATCACCCGCCAGCGCTCCAACCGCGCAGTAATTGATATTGCGCGCCAGCGCTCCTTGCGTTTCTCACTTTTCCCCTGTGCGCCGCCGAGTAGCGCAGTGTGATCAGGAGATTTCGGCGAGGACGCTTTGCCTAGCCATTTGACTAAGCTGACAAAATACGTCAGCCGAGTCGCTGGTTATGTTTGAGCGCGTAGCGCGAGTTCCGCAGCCGCCTGAGCATACGAGCAACAGAGGGCACCCCGAAGGGGCGGCAAACCGGGGCCGCCTTCTTTTTAGTTACTTTTTATTGGCGACGCAAGAAAACGAAGCTTTGTAAAAGCTGAGTTTCTGCGCACACAAAAGATTGCAATATCAAAGAAGCTAAAAAGTAACCAGCTGCCGGTCTGCCACCGGCGAAGTTGTTTTTCTATTTGGTGATTACTGGATAAAAATCTTCAACCAGTAATTACAGCAACCGCCCCAAGCTCCCCTGAGTAAACCCGGATAACGGCTGTTCCATGTTTTTACCCAGCGCAATCACCTTGAACAGCTCGCCCATTTCTGCCGGGCTGGTCAGTTTCTGCAATTGCGCCGAAAGCGGTAGATACTCACGCAAATTTTCCGGTGAGATTATTTTTAATATATCAGTTATATTATTGTTTATTAAAAAGAAAGCCTGATTCGTATAACCCAGTAGTTCCATACCCGCATCGATGCCGCATTCAGCCACGTCGGTGAAATTAACGTGCGCGGTGATGTCCTGCAAGCCGGGGAGAAAAAAGGGATCGTCGTGGGAGTGGTGGCGGTAGTGACACATCAGCGTCCCCTGAGCACGCTGCGGATGATAGTACTCGCCAGCGCCAAAGCCATAGTCTATAAACAACATCGCGCCTTGCGTTAACCGGCTGGCCAGACTGTTGATCAGTCCGCGTGCGGCAAGACAAATTTCGCTGACATAATCATCCGGTGTCTTAATCTGCCCGGCAGCTTGCAGCAATTCATTGTCCGTGATGGCGCGCTCCTGCCAGATAAATCCCGATTCACCGAGCGCCACACCGCGTTCAGTAATAATAGTTTCGCGCAGCGATTCTCTTGCCCCCTCGCCCTCTTTGAGGGAGAGGGTTGAGGCGAGGGAACGGGCATGACCGGTTTCATCAGAAATGACATTTTTTCCATGCCCGTTCAGCGCGCTGTCCTGCCAGTGCACCAGATGGACCGGCAAAGCATCGAGCACTTCGTTGGCGACAACCGCACCGCTCAATGTTTCCGGCAGGCCGTCCAACCAGCACACGCGATCGAATAAATGCGGCAGGCGTTGTTGTATCAATTCGCGCTGGCGTTCCCGCAAATCCGCGCTCACTTCAAGTATGCTATAGCGCTCGGGCAGACTGCCCAGTTGTTCGAGTTCACCCAACATATCCGCCGCCAGTTTGCCGCTGCCGGCTCCCAACTCCAGGATGTGCTGCGTGCTGTTCGCCATAATCTCGGCAACTTGTCTGGCCAGCGTGCGGCCGAATAAGGGCGAGAGTTCAGGTGCGGTAATAAAATCGCCCGCTTCGCCAAATTTGTGCGCGCCCGCCGTGTAATAACCGAGTCCGGGCGCATACAACGCCAGCTCCATATAGCGCGCAAAGGAAATCCAGCCGCCGTTGGCCTCAATGTCGCAGCGGATGGCATCGACTAAGCGCGCACTGTGTTCGGCTGCGGCAGGTGCCGGGATAGGAAGTGATGTGTCAGGTGATGTATTCATGGTCAGGTATAATTCACAAGAATACGAAGTTTAATGGAGGGTGCTGTGCAAGGCAAAGTTATGTTGGTGACAGGGGGGGCTAAGCGGGTGGGTGCGGCGATTTGTCGCAGGCTGCACGCCATGGGTGCGACCATCGCATTGCACTATCGCGTATCGGCGAAGGAAGCGCTGGCGCTGCAAGACGAACTCAATGAATTGCGACCTGACAGCGCGGCGGCATTTTCGGCGGATTTACTGGATCTGGCCGCCATGCAGCAAGTGGTCAAAGATGTCGTTGCGCGTTTCGGACGACTGGATGGACTGGTCAACAACGCATCGAGTTTTTATCCTACGCCCTTGGCTGGCGTGAACGAATCTCAGTGGGATGATCTGCTTGGTACCAATCTGCGCGCGCCGTTATTTTTGGCACAGGCGGCAGCCGATGAGTTGCGCCGCCGGCACGGTGCTATCGTCAATATCGTCGACATCCACGCTGAACGCCCGATGCACGGCCATTTGCTGTACAGCGTCGCCAAAGCGGGACTGGTCGCGTTAACCCGAGGCCTGGCGCAGGAAATGGCGCCGCAAGTGCGCGTGAATGCCGTCGCACCCGGCGTAATACTCTGGCCTGAGGCGGATAACTGGGAAGATGAAACCCAGCGCCGTAAAATCGTCGCGCACACTTTATTGAAACGCGAGGGCGAGCCGGACGACATCGCCAAAACAGTCGCCTTTCTGATTCACGACGCACCCTATATCACCGGACAAGTGATCTCTGTCGACGGCGGCAGAAGCATCAATATTTAGGCTCTATGTAAAATCCAGTGGATAGTTTGAACAATCCAAAACATTAGTACGATGGAATAATGCACATTCAGCGCCACCCCCAGCCCCTGCGCACCGCCGAGGATAGTCAACAAATAGCGGTGCAGTAAGGCGAGGACTGTTTGAGCACGTGATAGTAAAGCGAGTCGTGCGAGTTCCGCAGCCCCGTTATTTGTTGGCTAGCGAGGGTACGCCACCTGCAAGGTGGTGCGGCAAACCGGGGTCGCCTTTTCTTGGATTACTTTCTTTTGGCGACGCAAAAGAAAGTAATCAGCTGCCGGGCTGCCACAGGCAAAAGTAAAGAACGGATTTGAAAACCTATAAATCACATAGAACCAATATTTAACTGGAAACTTATGACTATCATCGAACAACCCATCCATTTCGACCATTCCGGCAACTTCAACAAGCTTAAAAATCGACTGGAACATCAAGTCGGCAAAGCGATCTTCGACTTCAACATGATCGAAGAGGGCGATTCGGTGATGGTATGTCTGTCAGGCGGGAAGGATTCCTACACGTTGCTGGACATTTTGCTCACCTTGCGCAAACGTGCACCGATCGATTTTCGCATCGTCGCAATGAATCTGGATCAGAAACAACCCGGTTTCCCCGCCGACATTTTACCCAACTACCTGAAAAATTTAGGGGTTGAATATCACATCGAGACGCAGGACACCTATTCCATCGTCAAGGAAAAAATCCCTGAAGGCAAGACTACCTGTTCGCTGTGTTCACGTCTGCGGCGCGGCATTATTTACAAGGTGGCAGGGGAATTGGGTGCGAACAAGATCGCTTTGGGCCATCACCGCGATGACATGATAGAGACACTGTTTCTGAATATGTTCTTTGGCGGAAAATTAAAAGCCATGCCGCCCAAGCTGGTGACCGACAAGGGCGACCATATCGTGATCCGTCCGCTGGCCTATTGCGTGGAAAAGGACATCGCCCGTTATGCGCGAGGCATGGAATTCCCCATCATTCCGTGCAATCTGTGCGGTTCGCAGGAAAACTTGCAGCGCCAGAACATCAAGGAAATGCTGACCAACTGGGAGCGCCAGTATCCGGGGCGCAGCCAGACCATCTTTACCGCGATGCAGAATATCAAACCATCGCATCTGCTTGACGGGAATATGTTTAATTTCAAAGAGATACAATTAGGCGCAAAAGTTGCCGAGGGCGATATCGCCTTTGACGAAGCGTAAGCGGCAGGCCATATTATGCGATTTAATAGGATTTAGCGTGAGCGCGTTTTTACAATTTTGTTCTGCCGGGGGCAGCCCGGCTGCTGATTTCTTTTTCTTGCGTCGCCAAGAAAAAGAAATCAAAAAGAAGGCGACCCCGGTTTGCCGCGCCAACCTGTCTGACGTGCGACAGGCGGCGTACCCTTGATCGCCAGCAAACAGCGGGGCTGCGGAACTCGCACGATTCGCTGCGCGACCACGTACTCAAACAGTCCTCGCCCTACTTCACCGCTGTTAGCTGACGATCTTCGGCGGCGCGCAGGGGTGAAGGGTGGTACTCAATGAGATTAACTTTATTCTTATATTCTATTGTTTTATAAAGATTTAATGCTTTATCGGATCAACCTTGGAGTTTAACCATGAGTCATTTCAACAAACATGTATTTTTCTGTACCAATCAGCGCGAAGACGGCGGTGACTGTTGCGGCAATTTCGCGGCACAAAAAGCGCGCGACTACGTCAAAAATAAGGTTAAACAACTGGGCATCTCGACCCGCCAGAACAGCATACGCATCAATTCTGCCGGATGCATGGATCGTTGCGATGTGGGGCCGGTCATTGTCGTATACCCGGAAGCCATCTGGTACACCTACGTAGACGAATCGGATCTCGATGAAATCATCGAAGAACATCTGAAAAATGGCCGCATCGTCGAGCGCTTAAAAGTCTGATGGCAACCCTGAATAAATTCACTCTGACAGGGCCGGCAGGTCAGCTCGAAGGCGTGCTGCATTTGCCCGACAGTGCGCCGCGCGCCATTGCGGTGATCGCACAACCCTTGCCCACCATGGGCGGCACCATGGACAACAAGGTGGTGACCACGCTGGCTAAGACCTTTGCCGAACTGGGTTTTGCCGCATTTCGTTTCAATTTTCGCGGCGTGGGTGCCAGTTGCGGCGAGTTCGACCACGGCCACGGCGAAGTTGAGGACATGCTGGCGGTGGTTCAGCACGCGCGCACCGAATATGAGCACTTGCCGCTGATACTCTCCGGCTTCTCCTTCGGAGGCTATGTCGCCGCCCGAACCGCACAGCAACTGCATCCTCATGCACACAAACTGGTGCTGATGGCGCCCGCCGTGGTGCGCTTCGAGATGCCCACCGTGCCGCACAATACGCTGGTGATCCACGGCGAACTGGACGAAGTAATTCCCTTATCCGATGCAATGGACTGGGCGCGTCCACAGCATTTACCGTTGGTGGTATTGCCGGAAGCGGGGCATTTCTTCCATGGCAGGTTAAATCAGCTCAAGCAGCTCATCCTCAACGAATTCAACGGATGCCATCTATGAACACGGTGATACGCGCCGACAACTTGCTCAAGGTGTACGCCGGACAGCGCGTAGTCGACGGTATCACTCTGGAAATACGACGCGGGGAATGTTTCGGTTTGCTGGGACCTAACGGTGCAGGGAAAACCACCACTTTGCGTCTGCTGCTGGGGCTGATCTCACCCGATGGCGGAAAAATCAGCCTGCTGGGGCATGCTGTACCCGGCGATGCCCGCGAAGCGCGTCTGCAGGTGGGAGTTGTGCCGCAGATGGACAATCTCGATCCTGATTTTACCGTCACGGAAAATCTGATGGTGTATGGCCGCTATTTCGGCATGTCAGATGCCGCGATCGAAGCACGCCTGCCCGAATTGCTGGAGTTTTCCAATCTCACCCATAAACGAGACGCGAAAGTGCCTACCTTATCCGGCGGCATGAAGCGACGCCTGACGCTGGCGCGTGCGCTGGTAAACGATCCCGACGTAATTTTTCTCGATGAACCGACCACCGGGCTTGATCCTCAGGCACGCCACATGATCTGGCAGCGTCTGCGTGAACTGACCGCGCGCGGCAAGACGCTGGTACTCACCACCCATTTTATGGATGAGGCCGAACGGCTGTGTCATCGTCTGGCGGTAATGGATAACGGGCGCATCATCAGTCAAGGCTCCCCTCGTGAACTGATCGCCAGCAATATCGAACCGGAAGTGGTCGAGGTGTACGGCGAACAAGCCGCCGTTTGGGCAGAACAACATGCTGCACGTCATGCCGAACGTTTTGAAGTGAGCGGTGAATCGGTGTTTTGCTATGTACGCGATGCGCATCCTTTACTGCTGGAATTGCAGCAACATCCGGAACTTAGCTACGTGCATCGGCCTGCCAATATGGAAGACGTCTTCCTTAAACTGACCGGCAGAGAAATGCGGGAATGAATAAGGAGTTGAGATGAGCAACGTTAAACTATTTGAATCTAAACAGATTCGTTCGACTTGGAGCGAAGATGATCAAAAATGGTATTTCTCCATTGTTGATGTGGTCGCGGCGTTAACCGAGAGTCAGAACCCGCGCGACTATTGGTATCGAATCAAACAGCGTGAAAAAATCAGCGGCATGGAACTGTCGACAATTTGTCGACAGTTCAAGCTTGAAGCCCCAGACGGCAAGTTGCGTGAAACGGATTGCTCGCATACAGAAGGTCTGCTTCGCATCATCCAGTCTATCCCTTCGCCTAAGGCTGAGCCGTTCAAACGCTGGTTGGCAAAAGTTGGCTACGAGCGACTGGAGGAGATCGAGAATCCCGAACTCGCTGCGGCACGGATGCGCGGACTATATCAAGCCAAAGGTTATAGCGACGAGTGGATAGAGAAACGCGTGCGAGGCATCGCCATTCGCGACGAGTTAACCTCTGAATGGAAAAAGCGTGGCGTGAAGGAACAGCGCGAATATGCCATCCTTACCGCTGAAATCAGCCGCGCTACGTTCGGCATGACGCCTGCAGAATACAAAACGTATAAAAATCCGGATAAACCGGCAGACAATCTTCGCGATCACATGAATGATTTGGAGCTGATATTCAGCATGTTGGGTGAAGCCTCCACCACCGAAATCGCACGCAACAAAGATGCGCAAGGTTATGCCGAAAATCGTGATGCAGCCGTAGCGGGTGGCGCAGTCGCCGGGAGTGCCAGACGCGATTTGGAGAAAAAATCCGGCAAGCGCATTGCCAGTAAAGAGAATTACAAACAGCTCTCGGAAGCGACTGCACGTAAACGGGTGAAGAATGAAAACTAATATTTTCGCATTCCCGCAATTTAGCAGCCGTTTCATTCCGATCTGGCGTCGCCATTACATGGTCTGGAAGAAGATGGCGGGGCCATCCATACTGGGGCATCTGGCTGATCCGGTAATCTATATGCTGGGCTTGGGCTACGGTCTGGGCGGGATGTTACCCCAAATTGGCGGGATGTCTTACATCGCCTTTTTATCCGCCGGGACGGTGTGCTACAGCACCATGAACAGCGCGAGTTTCGAGGCGCTGTACTCCGGATTCGCGCGCATGCATGAACAACGAACCTGGGAGGCGATTCTCAATACGCCGATCACACTGGATGACATCGTGTTATCCGAAGTAATCTGGGCGGCGAGCAAGAGCCTCTTGTCCGGTCTTGCCGTACTGCTGGTGATCTGGGGATTAGGCCTGATGCACTCGCCACTGGCGCTGTGGATTATTCCGCTGTCCCTGCTGGTGGGGCTGTGTTTCGCCGCGATGGGGCTGATCGTCACCGCGTTAGCACCCGGTTATGAATTTTTCATGTATTACTTTACCCTGGTGATCACGCCGATGACGCTGTTGTGCGGCGTATTCTTTCCGGTCGATCAGCTGCCTGGCATGCTGCAAACCGTCTCATCCCTTTTACCACTGACTCATGCCGTCAATCTGGCCAGGCCACTACTGAACGGCGCGATTCCGGTACATTTTATGGCCGATATCGCGGTGCTGCTGGTTTATGCACTGGTCGGATTCTATGTCTCGCTAGTCTTATTCAGGAAACGGTTGCAGACGGGTTAAAACCCGTCTGCCGCCGAACTTTGAGGGCGTTATCCCTGAATTGAATAGCGAGGGTTAGGTCTTTTCAATCTCGACCAGTGTTTCATCGGGTGCCACACCGTCACCCTTCTTAACGTGGACGCTGATGACCACGCCACTGAGCGGTGCCTGGATTTCGTTTTCCATCTTCATGGCTTCGATGACTAACAAGCTGTCTCCCGCCTTAACCTGATCCCCGACCTTCGTCTTGACTTCGACAATAACGCCGGACATGGCGGTTGTCACACAGCCCTGATGAGTAGGGCGCGAACGGCTGGAAGAGCTTGTGCTAGCACCTGATGAAGACTTTTTCTGGCCACCGCCATTGTTGCCTGAAACTTCGATTTCATTGAGGGTTTCAACGATGACTTCTTCCGAAATGCCATCCACGGAAACATAGTAAGGACGCTGTGTTTCACGATGGTGACCGCTGCCGGTGAGTTTGATGTGGAAGGTTTCGCCGTGCAGCGTGACATTAAACTCATTTGGCGCAAAACGTTCAGTCGAGGCCGTGGCAGTTTCCTTAGCTAACAGTTGCTCAGGTTTAAGTGTATTGGCGTTGCGTTCCTGCAGGAAAGTCTTACCCAAATCAGGGAACATCGCATAAGTGAGGACATCTTCCTCGCTCAAGGCAAAGGTTTCACTCTCAGCCTGAAGTTTAAGCATCTCATCTTCCAGCAAATCGGCCGGGCGACAAGTGATGACTACATCGTCGCCGACAGCATCTTTTCTGACTTGCTCGTTAATCTTGCCCGACGCCTTGCCATAGTGGCCAAGCAGGTAGTTTTTAACTTCATTGGTGACGGATTTGTAACGTTGGCCGGTCAGCACATTCAGCACAGCCTGAGTGCCGACGATCTGCGAAGTTGGAGTCACCAGGGGCGGGTAACCCATGTCCTCGCGTACGCGCGGGATTTCATCCAGCACTTCATCCATGCGGTGCAGCGCGTCTAGTTCTTTGAGCTGGTTGGACAGATTCGAAATCATGCCTCCTGGCACATGGTTAACCAGTACGCGAGTATCCACGCCGGTGAAGGCACTTTCGAACTGCCAGTATTTTTTGCGCACTTCGGTGAAGTAGGCGGTCACTTCCTGTAATGCGCCCAGATCAAGTCCGGTGTCGTATTCCGTGCCACGCAAGGCGGCGACGATACTCTCGGTAGATGAGTGGCTAGCACCCTCTCCGAACGATGAATTGCAGGTATCCAGCATGGTCGCACCCGCTTCCACGGCTTTGAGGAAACACATCGACGACAGACCTGAGGTCGAATGGCTATGCAGATGAATCGGAATACCTACCGCTGCGCGCAACGCCGTGACCAGTTCAAAGGTAGCGTAAGGAGTCAGCAGACCGCCCATATCCTTGATGCAAAGGGTATCGCAACCTAACGCTTCCAGTTCGCAGGCCATATTCACGAATTGTGGAATGTCATGCACCGGGCTGGTGGTGTAGCTGATACAGCCTTCGGCATGCTTGCCGGACTTTTTCACCGCATCGATCGAGACGCGCAGGTTGCGCATGTCATTCATCGCGTCAAAAATACGGAATACATCCACGCCGTTATTGGCTGACTTGCTGACAAAAGCGCGCACTACATCATCGGAATAATGACGATAGCCAAGCAAATTCTGACCGCGCAGCAACATCTGCAGGCGGCTGTTCGGCAAGGCCTTGCGCAATGTCTTCAGGCGCTCCCACGGATCTTCTTTCAGAAAACGCACGCAGGCATCAAACGTAGCTCCGCCCCACGCTTCCAGAGACCAGAAATCGATGCTGTCCAGTTTCGCGCAAATGGGCAGCATGTCCTGGGTGCGCATGCGCGTTGCAATGGTGGATTGGTGGCCGTCGCGCAGGACCAGTTCGGAAATAAGGGTCTTTGACATGATATTTAAGCTAGGTTAGGTTAATTAAATGCCTTCATGCGCCGCGATGGCAGCCGCAATGGCCGCCGCCCGGAGCTCGGGTGGAATCTTGGTGACGTAATCGATCAACTCAGGATGCGCTTCAACGAAACTGGTGTTGAACTGGGCATTTCTGAATTCAGGGTGTTGAAGAATTTCCTGATAATACGGAATCGTGGTCTTCACGCCGTACACCACCATATCGTCCAGGGCACGGCGACCGCGTTCGATCACACCTTCCCAGGTAAGCGCCCATACGGTGAGCTTGGCACACATCGAGTCGAAGTAGGGAGGGATCACATAGCCGCTATACATGGCCGCATCGATACGCACGCCGGGACCGCCCGGTGCATAGTAACGCGTAATCTTACCAAAGCTGGGCAGGAAGTTGTTTTTCGGATCTTCCGCATTGATACGGAATTCCATCGCGTAACCGCGAAAACCGACATCCTCTTGTTTGTATTGCAGCGGCAAACCATCGGCAATGCGGATCTGCTCCTGCACGAGGTCGATACCGGTGATCGTTTCCGTCACGGTATGTTCCACCTGTATGCGGGTGTTCATTTCCATGAAATAGAAATTATCATTTTCATCGAGCAAGAATTCGACCGTACCCGCATTCTCGTAACCGACGGCACGCGCAGCACGCGCACCCAAGTCGCCTATGTAGTCGCGCTGTTCCTGATTGAGCTGCGGCGATGGTGCGATCTCGATCAGTTTTTGATTGCGGCGCTGGATGGAACAGTCGCGCTCGTACAAATGGATCACGTTGCCGTGGCTGTCGCCGAGTACCTGCACTTCAATGTGCTTAGGATTGACCACGCACTTTTCCAGAAACACTTCCGGCTTGCCAAACGCTTTGCCCGCCTCCGATATCACCCGGTCGTAGTTGCTGAGCAGTTCTTTTTCGTTGTCGCAACGGCGTATGCCGCGTCCGCCACCACCATTGGTCGCTTTGAGCATAATCGGATAGCCGACTTCGCCAGCCAGCATGCAAGCTTCTTCCAGATTGGCCAGGTTGCCTTCGCTGCCCGGCACACAGGGAATGCCTGCGGCGATCATCGCGGTGCGCGCCTGTATCTTGTCGCCCATCTGGCGTATGGTATCGGCATTGGGGCCGATGAATTTGATGCCGCGACGGGCGCAGATATCAGCCAGCTCAGGATTCTCTGACAGAAAGCCATAGCCCGGATGCAAGGCGTCACAGCCTGAGGTGACCGCGATATTGACGATGTTGTGCGCATTCAGATAGCCGGCAACAGGTTCTGAACCGATGTGATACGCCTCATCTGCTTTTTTGACGTGTAGCGCATGGCGGTCCGCATCGGTGTAGATAGCGACCGATTTGATACCCATTTCAGAACATGCACGCACAATGCGAACCGCAATCTCACCCCGGTTGGCAACGAGTATTTTTTTAATCACAAATTATCCTAAATCCAGCTTGCTAGCAGTCGGGTTAAATGTTTTTATGTCGCAGGCTACTGCGACATAGTTGGCGGCATTATAGTATTCGGCAACGCTATAGTGTTCGACGCAATTATAATCTCCGTCATTATTATACCGATTTAACCCTGTTTAACTCGATGTCTTAGCGAGATACAATTCAAATTGCGTGCGACGCGTCTTGACATTTCCTCGCCGCCACTTTGATTTTCCGATTCCCTGGTGCACGGGCGGTGCGCTACCCGTATAATTGCTCCATTGTAAATTGCACCGGTTTTTCAACATGTTGTGGCTCAAAGCGTTTCACATTATTTTTGTCGTCTCCTGGTTCGCCGGCTTGTTTTACCTGCCGCGCATCTTCGTCAACCACGCTATGGCATCCGAACCTGCCGAGATAGCACGTCTGAAACTGATGGAAGGCAAGCTGTACCGCTTCGTTACGCCGATTTCCTGGCTCGCGATCGCATCAGGACTAAGCCTTTGGTTTATTTATGGTTTTAGCGGAGAATGGCTAAATATAAAGGTCGCTCTGGTGACGGGCTTATATGCTTATCACCACTATTGCGGCATACTAGTCAAACGCTTTGCCGACGATAAAAATGTCCGCAACCATGTTTTTTACCGGTTTTTCAACGAAATCCCTGTTCTTATCCTGACCGCTGTGGTCATCCTTGTCACTGTCAAACCATTTTAAAATTTCTTATGACTGATTTTTTTGCTCCCTGCCCGCGCGGCCTCGAAACCGTATTATTCAACGACCTGGTGGCGATGAGTGCGCAAAACGTGCGCAGCACCGAGGGCGGTGTACATTTTTCCGGTGACTGGCCGCTGTGTTACCGCGTCAATCTGGAGAGCCGCGTAGCCAGTCGCGTACTGTGGCGCGTCAAGGAAGGCTACTATCGCACTGAACAGGATATTTACAAGGCGGTGTTCGATCTGCAATGGCAGCGCTGGTTTAACGTCACGCACACCATCCGGGTGAATACCACTGCGATCCGTTGCGCGCTCAAAAGTCTGGAGTTCATCACTTTGCTGGTCAAGGATGCCGTATGTGACCGTTTCCGCGCGCATTGCGACGAACGTCCCAGTGTGGACACCTTGACGCCCGATGTGCGCATTCATGTGTTCCTCGAAGATGAAAAACTGATGCTGTACCTGGATACCTCAGGTGATCCGCTGTTCAAACGCGGTGTACGCCAACATACCAATATTGCACCAATTCGGGAAAATCTAGCGGCAGGCATCTTGCGTCTGTCCGGCTGGAAACCAGGCACGCCGCTGCTCGATCCGATGTGCGGTAGTGGCACATTTCTGATCGAAGCGGTGCAAATGTCGTTAAATATTCAGCCCGGTATTGCACGCAGTTTTGCCTTCGAAAAGCTGCTCAATTTCGATAAGGCAACATGGCAGGCGATGAAAGAGGCGGCAATCGCAGCGCAGTTACCACCTAAGCCGTTGGAAATCTATGGCAGCGATATGTATGGCGATGCGATGAAAACCGCCTGGCGCAATCTGAGCGATGCGGGCCTGGTGGATTGCGTCGAACTCAATCAGGCCAATATTCTGGAAATATCGGCACCAGCCGACCACGGTATTATGGTGGCGAATTTGCCTTACGGCGAGCGCATGGGTGAACTGGATGAGTTGGCGGAGCTATACCCTAAGCTGGGTGATGCGTTGAAACGCAAATTTGGCGGCTGGACAGCTTATCTATTTACTGCCGACAAGGCCATTCTAAAGCTGATGCGCTTGTCGCCTTCAAAGCGCACCCCGCTGTTTAACGGTGCGATCGAATGCCGCTTGCTGGAATACAAGATCGTCTCAGGCAGCAACCGGCCAAGCAAATAAAGTTGGCGGTGTTTACCGCAGAATTGACTGGTAACCGGCGGTCAGACACCTTTCAAGATTGATCCGTTACGTTAATGAGTACAGAGATGACACCCGATGTTGTTCAGGTACATACGCTACCGGATTATTTTCTGGAGGCTATTTCGCGAACGGGGAACGCCGCCGATTTGATATGAAGCCTTATTTGTCTTATCAGGCTTTTTCTGCTCTTACAGATGCAAATTATTTTCTGAAAGCACATGTGGCTTACTGTGCGGTGGTGTGGAATGAGATTGATCTGTCGCCTTATACGCTTTATTTGCGTGGCGAAATCATTGAGCCATAAGGTTAGGCCTATCAAGACCGCATGCGCTGATTGCATAATGCGAAAAGCGATTTTGTCGCTATACAAAAACCCCGTCAGTTGCTAAACGTGAAATAGCCTTCCCGCAATTTCCGCTCTTAGATTTTGCCGAATTCTCTCGTGACAGTCGGCTATCGGACAAGCGAATTTCAATCATCTATACCCGCACATTGCTGCCTGTCACGAATATCCACTTTGTGCTGTCTGTTTTTATGAATGCGGTGGAATTCATCGCATTACAAATTTTTGTCGTGCATTATGCTTCGAGAAGGCTTTGTGAGCTATTGGAGAGTTCTTTTTATTTTCCCCAAAGGATTTTGGCTCTATATAAAATCAAGCAACGTGAAAACTTGAAAGTAAATAACGCGATCCTGTATTTAGGTAATCCTCATGTGCTGCGTGCCGCTCATCACGTCACGATCGACGTTATGTTTGCTTTCCAGCTTGATTCTTAAGCGTAAATCATTCACCGAATCGGCATTTTTCAGCGCTTCTTCGTAGCTGATGGTGTTCGATTCAAACAGGTCGAATAACGCCTGATCGAAGGTCTGCATGCCCAGTTCGCGGGAACTGGCCATCACCGCCTTGATCTCATAGACATCCCCCTTGAAAATCAAATCGGATATCAGCGGCGAATTGAGCAGAACTTCCATTGCGGCCGTTCGGCCTGTGCTCCCTTTTTTAGGGATCAGGCGTTGCGAGATGAGCGCTTTGACGTTTAAGGACAAATCCATCAACAGTTGTTCACGCTTATCTTCCGGGAAGAAATTGATAATGCGATCCAGCGCCTGATTGGCACTGCTCGCATGCAGGGTCGCCAGACACAAATGGCCTGTTTCAGCAAAATTGACCGCATATTCCATCGTTTCCCGGTCGCGAATTTCGCCGATCAAAATCACATCGGGTGCCTGACGCAGCGCATTTTTCAGCGCAGCTTGCCATGAATCTGTATCCACGCCCACTTCGCGATGCGTGATGATGCAATGGCCGTGATCGTGCACATACTCAACCGGGTCTTCGATGGTAATGATATGGCCATAACTGTTTTTGTTGCGGTGACCGATCATCGCTGCCAGCGTGGTCGATTTGCCGGAACCGGTCGCGCCTACCACGATCACCAACCCGCGCTTGCTCATCACCACATCCTTCAAGGAAGGCGGCATACCCAATACGTCGAGGTCGGGAATGTCGGTGGTGATGGTACGCATGACCATCCCGACGAGTTGCTGTTGCATGAATACGTTGACGCGAAATCGCCCGATGCCGTGCGGACTGATCGCAAAATTGCATTCATGACTGGACTCAAATTCGGCGGTCTGACGGTCATTCATGATGCTGCGCGCCAGCTCCCGCGTGTGCTGATGAGAGAGCGGGTGAGTAGACACGGGCGTCATCTTGCCATCAACCTTGAACGCAGGAGGAAATCCCGCCGTGATAAACAGATCGGACGCATTCTTGGTGATCATGCCGCGCAATAAGTTGTGAATCAGCTCGGTGGCTTGATCTCTTTCCATGCTGCTACTCCTGAATTTGGTGGCTTCGATGCTACAACTAACAACTAACAACTAACAACTTACGACTTACGACTTGCGACTGTCTTCTTATCCCGGGAACATATCCTTGTTCATCGCCTTGCTGCGCGCCTCAGCCGGGGTAATCAGGTTAGCCTTAATCATATTGCTCAGGCATTGATCCAGTGTCTGCATGCCTAAACTTTGTCCCGTCTGAATGGCAGAATACATCTGCGGCACTTTGGCTTCGCGGATCAGATTGCGGATCGCCGGGGTGCAGATCATGATTTCATGTGCGGCTACCCGTCCCGTTTCGTCCTTCGTCTTGAGCAACGCCTGAGAAATCACCGCGCGCAGTGATTCGGACAACATGGAACGCACCATTTCCTTTTCGTCAGCGGGGAATACATCGATGATACGGTCTATCGTCTTGGCCGCCGAACTGGTATGCAAGGTGCCAAACACTAAGTGACCAGTTTCCGCCGCCGTCATCGCCAGACGGATGGTTTCCAGATCGCGCATTTCACCGACCAGAATCACATCGGGATCTTCGCGCAACGCGGAACGCAGCGCATTGTTAAAGGACAGCGTGTCACGACCAACTTCTCTTTGATTAATAAGACATTTTTTTGAATCATGGACAAATTCGATCGGGTCTTCTACGGTCAGAATATGGCCTAATTCCTTCTCGTTAATGTAATTGACCATCGCCGCTAACGTGGTGGATTTACCGGAACCGGTAGGGCCGGTCACCAGCACCAGTCCACGCGGAAAGCTGGCGATATCGGTGAAAATTTTCGGACATTTCAGGTCTTCCAGACTGAACACCTTGGACGGAATGGTGCGCATGACCGCTGCCGCGCCGCGCTGTTGAACAAAAGCATTGACACGAAAACGCGCCAGATTGGGAATCTCGAAGGAAAAATCGACTTCCTTGTTCTCCTCGTAAAACTTGCGCTGCCCATCGTTCATGATGTCATATATCATCGCATGAACTTCTTTGTGCTCCATCGGCGGCAGATTGATCCGACGCATATCGCCGTGCACACGGATCATCGGCGGCAATCCGGAGGACAGATGCAGGTCTGAGGCTTTGTTCTTGACGCCAAAAGCTAGCAATTCGGTGATATCCATTATAATGTTCCTGATATGGCGGCTGACAGCACGCGCGATTGACCCGATTGAGGAAAGCAGCAAAGAGGATTATGACTACAATAGCTTCCAACTTGCAAGCAGTCCGAGCAGCCGTAGCGGCAGCGGCCATCGCGGCAGGTAGGGCAGCGAATGAAGTTTGCCTGCTGGCGGTGAGCAAGACATTCCCCGCCTCAGCTATCAGGGAGGCTAATTGTGCCGGGCAGACGTGCTTTGCAGAGAGCTATGTGCAAGAAGCGCTGGCGAAAATTGCGGCCTTGCAGGACCTGGCGATCGAATGGCATTTCATCGGGCCGATACAAAGCAACAAGACAAGATCGATTGCAGAGAATTTCGCCTGGGTACACAGCGTGGATCGCTTGAAAATCGCCGAACGATTGTCGGCGCAACGTCCCTCTCATTTGCCGCCCTTGCAACTGTGTTTGCAGGTCAACATCAGCGATGAGGCCAGTAAAAGCGGCGTCGCACCCGATGAGGCGCTCGCATTGGCGAAGGCGATAGTCTCGTTGCCTAATCTGACACTGCGCGGACTGATGACGGTTCCCGCCCCCTGCGATGAGGTCGCCGGACAACGCGACGCCTTTGCCAGCTTGCGCAAACTGCAGGATGAAATTAACCGGCACGGTTTTCATCTGGATACCTTATCGATGGGCATGTCGCATGACTTTACCGCTGCCATCCAAGAGGGAGCGAGCATGGTACGCATCGGCTCCGCCATTTTCGGCGACCGGACGTATAAATAAAATTTAAATAAATTCAATAGGTTATATATGAACATTTGCTTTATCGGTGGTGGCAACATGGCGACAGCTCTGATCGGCGGCCTGTTATCTCAAGGCTTGAACGCGCAACAGATCAGCGTGGTTGAAATCAATGCTGACAACCGCGCAAAGCTGCAACGCGACTTCGCAGTGCGGGCAACGGAGAGTCTGGCCGATGGCGTGTCGGGCTGTCAGGTGATCGTATTCGCGGTCAAGCCTCAGCAATTGCATGAAGTGGCGCAACAGTTAGCGCCCATGCTTACCGGACAACTGTTAATTTCGATCGCTGCCGGGATACGCGCGGTGGATCTGGCCAGATGGTCGGGCAGCCAGTCCGTGGTACGCGCCATGCCTAACACACCCGCCCTGATTAAGAGCGGAGTGACTGGCTTATATGCCATGAACGGGGTCGAAGCCGCCCATCGCGACATTGCACAAAACCTGCTGGGCGCAGTCGGTAGTACACTCTGGGTAGAAAATGAGTCTATGCTCGATGCTGTCACAGCCATTTCCGGCAGCGGCCCGGCTTATGTATTTTACTTTATCGAAGCCTTGCAACGTGCGGCCCAGGAGATGGGATTTGAGGAAGCCAACGCGCGCCAACTGGCTGTCGACACCTTTCTGGGTGCGGCAAAACTGGCTCAAGCCTCTCCCGATAATGTCGGCGAATTGCGTGCACGCGTGACCTCAAAGAATGGCACGACCGAACGAGCGCTGCTCTCCATGTCAGCCAATCAGGTTGCCGAGCATATCGTGCAGGGAGCGCAGGCGGCCTGTGCGCGTTCGCGTGAAATGGGCGACGAGTTGGGACGCGCATAATGCTGAACGAAGCGCTGTTATTTTTGCTGGATGTCGTGCTGCAATCGTTCGCGGCAATCCTGTTGTTGCGCTTTCATTTGCAATGGTTACGCGCCCCGCTGCGCAATCCCGTCGGCGAATTCGTCATGGTATTTACCGACTTCATTGTGCTGCGCGCCCGCCGCTATATTCCCTCGGCCTGGGGGTACGACAGCGCAACACTGCTGCTCGCCTTGCTGGTAGAGGTGGTCTATCTGGCTTGCGTGCTGTGGATACAGGGTTATCTGGGCCATGTTTTCCCTCTGCCGGGTTTACTGGTATTGGCCGCCGTTAAATTGTTGAAAACCAGCATCTACTTGTTGATGGCTGCCGTGTTCGCTCAGGCCATCTTGTCGTGGGTGAATCCGCACACGCCCATCTCATCGATACTGGCGGTCATCACCGAACGATTCTTGCGCCCCTTGCGACGAGTCGTGCCGGTGCTGGGCAACATCGATCTGTCCTACATGGTTTTGCTGATCATCTGCCAGTTGATCGTGATCGTACCGGTGGTAATGCTGGAGCGCGTCGCTTTCAGCCTGTTCTGACCCGGCATTCTGACCACTTTCTGGCCGGGCGCTGTCAACCGACAGCCACCCTGTTAGAATGCGCGCCTGCCCACCACCCGATTATCCTTCATGGCTATTAAAGCAACCGTCTTCAAAGTCGCCCTTCAGATCGCCGACATGGATCGCTACTACTATGCCGATCATGCGCTGACCCTAGCACAGCACCCGTCGGAGACCGAAGAGCGCATGATGGTACGTCTGCTTGCCTTCGCGTTGTATGCAGATGAGGCGATGACCTTTGCACAGGGCATCACCGGCGAAGAAGAGCCCGACCTCTGGCACAAGGATCTCACAGGCGCAATCCTTCGCTGGATAGTCGTCGGCCTGCCTGACGAGAGGGCGATACGCAAAGCTTGCGGGCGTTCAGAACAAGTGGTGATCCTCAGCTACGGCCGCTCTGCGGATATCTGGTGGAACGAAAATCGCAGCAAACTGATCCGTCTGGACAACCTCACGGTGCTCAGATTACCGACCGAGACGACACAAGCTTTAGCGAAACTCGTCTGTCGCGGCATGCAGTTGCAGTGCACCATACAAGAAGGCAGTGTAATGATGACCAGCGATGACGGCGTGGTGGAAATTGAACCTGTCATCTGGCACGGCAAACTGCCCTCGGCACAGTCATGGCAGTAACACCCTGTCCCTGTGGCTCAGCTGACTATGCAATCTGCTGCGCTCGTTACCACAACGGAGCCGCAGCTCCCGATGCCGAGTCGCTGATGCGCTCACGTTACAGCGCTTACGTCTTAAAGCTTGAACCCTATTTGCTCGCTACCTGGCATCCGGACACTCGGCCTGCCACGCTGGATTTAGCAGCCGACGCGGCAAAATGGCTGGGCCTGCAAGTCAAAAAGTACATGGTTAAATCAGCTGACAGCGCCAGCGTCGAGTTCATCGCGCGATACAAGATTGCCGGACGCGCCCATCGCCTGCACGAGGTCAGCCAGTTTGCACACCAGGACGGCTTATGGTTTTACGTGGATGGCGAATTTCCCGACTAGTGGGCCGCGCATCCCTCCGCACTGATTCGAGTGTACTGTTATAAACGCAGCCGAACGATCCATCCAATATCAGGGAGCTTGCATGCAAAAGCGTGGCGAAGAAATTCTTTATTCGGCATCAGATATTGTCAATTACCTTGAGTGTGAGCATCTCACCACGCTTGATCAGATTAATCTAGAAACTCCTCTGCAGAAAACTGCGGATGACGAACAAGCTCAACTGATTCAGGCCAAGGGCTATGCCCATGAGGCGGAATTTCTTGAGTTGCTCAAAGCTAGGCACGCATCCGTCATCAATATTGCGGAGACAAAGCGTTCCCTGCAAGAAAAGGTCGGTGCTACCTTGCAGGCCATGCGGGATGGCTACGAAATCATTTTTCAGGCGACCTTGCAGGATGGCTGCCTGATTGGACATGCCGATTTTCTGCGAAAAGTGATGCAGCCATCGAATCTTGGTGACTGGAGCTATGAGGTTCTGGATACCAAGCTGGCACGTAGCACGAAGGCTAAATTTATCATTCAGCTTGGGTTTTATTCGGCGTTGCTTGGTAAGGCTCAAGGTCTGGCACCAATTCAGATGTACGTCATTCTCGGTGACCGGATCGAAGTGGCGTACCGTTATGCTGATTACGCCCGATATTTGAATCTCGTTACCAAGCGTTTTATCGAGCGCGCTTCTGGCAAGACGCTGGATACTTATCCCGTACCATGCGAAAAGTGTGATCAGTGCAAATGGAGCGGTATTTGCGAAGACCAGCGGACGCTTGATGACCATCTTAGCCAAGTGGCAAATATCAGCGGACTACAAGTTAAGAAGCTTCAAGATTGTGGAGTGATGACTTTGGAGGCGTTAGGCACGCTGTCTCCTGAGACGCGCATTCCAAAAATGACGATTGAGACACTCGTCAAATTGCATCGGCAGGCCAGATTACAGCTAATAGCTCGCCAAAGCGGGCAGAATCAACTGGAATTACTACCCCGGGAAGATGGCGAAATGCGCGGATTTGCACGTTTGCCACGACCTGACACGGGTGATCTCTTTTTTGACATGGAGGGCAATCCACTCGAAGACGGCGGGCTTGAATACCTTTTCGGACTCTACTTCTTCCACGATGGAAAGCCTGAGTTCAAAGCATTCTGGGGGCATAACCGGGCCGAGGAAAAACTGGCCTTTGAAGGATTCATGGACTTTGTAATGGCATGGCTGCGGCAGCATCCTGATGCTCACATCTATCATTACGCCCCTTACGAACAGACGGCTCTTAAAAAGCTTATGTCGCTGCACGGTACACGTGAGGCCGAGGTAGATAACCTATTGCGGATGCAGAAGATGGTTGATCTATACAAGGTGGTTCGCGAAGGGATTTGTGTCTCCGAGCCGCGCTACTCGATCAAGAACCTCGAACATTTTTATCTTGAGCGCCGTACCGGTGACGTCACGAACGCAGGAGCCAGCATCGTCTATTACGAGCGATGGAAAGAGACCGGTGATCCGCAACTTCTCAAGGATATCGAGGACTACAATTTTGATGATGTCCGATCAACGTATGAGTTGCAGCAGTGGCTCCTGTCGCTGCGCCCGGATGCGCTGTCATGGGCAAAAGATGACGGTGATGGCATAAAGGATGATCTTCCTGAAGCCGGTGAACTGACCGAAGTTGAAAAACGACTGATTCCTTATCGTGAGAAACTGACAGATCCCTTGCCAATTGATCGCAATGTTTGGGGGCTGCGCGAACACTTACAGGAGTTGACTTTCCAGTTGCTCGATTTTCATCGACGTGCGGCAAAGCCTGCATGGTGGGCCATGTTTTCGCGCATGGATATGACTGAAGATGAGTTGCTGGATGACGGTGAATGTCTTGCCGGTCTGACACCTGACCCGGAAAATCCGCCTCGACCAGATAAGCGCTCCACTGTTTACACCTGGCTTTTTCCTGAGCAGGGATCAAAGCTCAAGACGGGAGATGGCGCGACCATCACTCAGACGGGTGAAGCCATACGTGAACTCAAGGTGGATGAAGAAAATCGCCGCGTCAGCTTCAAGCGCTCAAATAACAAAGAACCGTTACCGGAATTGGTTTGTCTGGGGCCGGGCATGCCGGTTAACACCAATGCCTTAACAGAAGCGGTGTTCAGTTTCGGTGACAGTGTTATCGCAAATGTGGATAAATACCCGGCGATTGAAGCTTTGCTATGCCAGTCCTTGCCAAAAATTCGTGGCAATAAGCCGGGAAGCCCTGTCGTGTCTGCGGATAGCGAATCACTGCCTGAAATTATTGAAACGATTTCCAACCTGGATAACAGTTACCTGTTCGTTCAGGGACCGCCTGGTGCAGGCAAGACCTATACCGGTTCTCACGTTATTGTCGCCCTGTTAAATAAAGGCTGTCGGGTCGGCGTGTCGTCCAATAGTCACAAGGCCATCAATAACTTGCTTCAGGGGATTGTAAAAGTCGCCAGAGAGCAGGACTTCGTTTTTCGAGGTGCCAAAAAATCAACCAGCGGCAAAAGTGACTCGTATTTCGACGGCGATTACATCGACGATGTTTTTGATAACGAAGATATTTGGAGTGCATTTGGGAGTGATTTTGAATACCGCCTTGTCGCCGGTACGGCCTGGCTGTTTGCAGCCGAAGGCATGGAACAGCAACTTGACTACATTTTTGTTGATGAAGCGGGACAGGTAGCGTTAGCCAATCTTGTTGCCATAGGCACCAGCGCCAAAAACATCGTGCTGCTGGGTGATCAGATGCAGTTGGGGCAGCCTATTCAAGGTGTTCATCCGGGGCGTTCGGGTGAATCATCGCTGGAATATCTGCTCAATGGAATGGCGACCATTCCGGCTGAAAGAGGAATTTTTCTAGGCACCACCTGGCGTATGCACCCTGATGTCTGCCGGTTTATTTCCGATGCCGTTTACGATGGTCGTCTGGAGCCCGAGCCAAACAATGCAAAGCAGACATTGCTCCTCAATGACAACGCTCATCCATACTTGATTCCCACTGGAATTCGTTATATTCCCATTGAACATGATGCCTGCTCGCAGCGTAGTCAGGAAGAGGCTGATCTGGTTCTGGAACTTGTGAACAGCCTGTTGAAGCAGCGCTATCGTGACAAGAAGGGCGTTGAACACCCGATGACCCTGAACGATATTCTCGTCGTGGCGCCGTACAACATGCAGGTCAATTTGTTGAAAAAGATCCTGCCGGAAGGTGCGCGGGTTGGTACTGTCGATAAGTTTCAAGGGCAGGAAGCCGAAGCTGTCATCGTGTCCATGGCTACGTCCAGCGGTGAATATCTGCCGCGATTCATCGAGTTTCTATACAGCAAGAATCGCCTGAATGTGGCGATTTCACGAGCCAAGTGCCTGGCGATCTTCATCGCTAATCCGGCATTGATGACTATTCGCTGTTCTACTCCCGAAGAAATGGCGCTGGTAAACACCTTATGTTGGGTGCAGGAAGTGGGGAAATAATGTATCCCACCATGAAGGCGGAAATTTAGACTCATGAGCCAGGCAACCCGTATCCGCGATCTTATCGCTATTCTTGAAAATAGCCGTCAACCTGTTTCACGTGAACGGTTGCTGGAAGAACTCGGCAGTTCACCATCAACTTTCAAACGTGACCTCGATGTTCTGCGCGACCAGATGCACGCGCCTATCGTATGGAAGCCGGGCGAAAACGGTACACAGCGCGGCTATGTATTGGAAGACAAGGGCTGGAGCAGTGGCAAACTTGGCTTACCCAAGGCCTGGTTTTCTGCTTCTGAAATCTATGCGCTGCTGATGATTCATGAGCTGGCCAGCCATATCGGACCGGGCCTTCTCACTGAACATCTGCAACCCCTCATCACCCGCGTCACAATGATGCTCAGTGCCGCTGACGATACCCCGGAAGCTGTTCGCGCGCGTGTTCGTTTGTTGTGTTCTGCCAGCAAACGTATCGCCAGTCCTCATTTTGAAACGATCGCCCGCGCAGCCGTCAAAAGCCGCCGCCTGAAAATTCTGTATTACACGCGCAGTCGAAACGAGCGATCAGAGCGTACGGTCTCTCCCCAAGTGATCGTCCATTACAAGGAAAACTGGTATCTCATCGCCTGGTGCCATAAGGCTGATGGTCTGCGCATGTTTGCTCTTGATGCTATTGAGTTCGCTTCACTATTGAATGAGGATGCACTGATAGCCCCAAAAAATCAGGTGGATGAAGCCATTGGCCGTGATTTTGGTATTTACTCAGGCAATGAGCGTCAGTGGGCTAAGTTGCTATTTACTGCCAGACAGGCACCTTGGGTTAAGTCGGAAACATGGCATCCCGAACAGGTTGGTGAAGTTAAGGAGGATGGCAGTTATTCGCTGGCTATCCCCTATAGCGACAAGCGTGAGTTGCTGCTGGTAATCCTGCGCTATGGGCCTGATGTTTGCGTACTCTCGCCGCCTGAACTACGACTAGCGGTGGCACAACGTTTGCGTGATGCTGCGGCGCAATACGAATAATTTTTACTGGCTCACTCGGCGGGCTACTGATGACAGCATAATTCATTCCGTTGCAGCAAAATCGGTATCTGATATGGTCGGAACGAGACAGGAGATTTGGAAATGGCGACAGTTTGGATACTTCTTGCAGCGCTTAGCTCGTTCATGATCTGGCGTTTATATTGCGGAAATGCCTCGGAGAATTTGAAATATTTGTTTCACGGATTTTGGAAAACGGTATTCATGATATTACTGATTTCTCTGCTGCTGATGTCGGTTGCGAATTTTCTGATGATGTTTGCCGAGCCCTACGAATACCACCAGGAGATACATGAAATCAAATCGTCAACTCAGTAGGCGTGTGAATTTGCGTGCCGAAAATTGTGCTGGAGACAGCGGAAAATGCAGTGAAAATTTTGATGCCCTATTTTTCACTCTATTTTATGGCGCAATATTCGCAATATTTATCAATAAAATCAAATTGTTATAATTTTTTAAAAGAGTGTTAAAAGTGCTTGTTGTGCCTGCGTTCGGTTAGTAACATGATTTCAGTAGCCAGTTGTTGTTCGTTGTTGTTCGTTGTGCTTTGCCCCCGGCTTCGGTCGGGGGATTTTTTCAAGTTAGAAGGAATGAATAATTTATGGCCAGTAAAATCATCATCGCCGCAGGCGTATCTATCATTAAGCTGAAATACGGCTGCTATTTTTCAACCCGTCAAGACATTACGGGCGGAATCTGAGCATGGCTGGGACTATCTTTTGGGGGAACCGCAAGTTATTTTCTGAAAATGACAAGGGCGTGCGTCTCGCGCTGAAGCATCCGTTATTGAAGGATATGCCGTTGGTTGGACGAGGCGTTTATTCGATCATTCTGGGTGACGGCGCGTCGATCTTCAAACTGACGGTTGATCGGGCTGCATACGAACTGGCTGAGCGACAAGTTCAATGGAAATGCAGCGCTTTACCGGAAATACTAGAACTTTACGGAATAGTCGGTGCCACGGATATTGGCCTGCCACTGTTTCTGATCAAGATGGAGCGTCTGGACAAGTTAGTAACAGGCTCCGCCGAGCGCAAACGTTGCATGTCGATTTCGCGCCAACTGAAGAAATATATAAAAGGAGTTGATCCGCACTCCGAACGGTTGCGGCGGGTGGACGCAGGTCAGACGACAGATGAGGTAGGGCATGCACTGCATTTGTTGGCCGATTTCGTTGAGTCCCGCGACGAGTCTATCAATATGGATCTGCATGTGGCTAATTTTATGCTTCGTCCCGTTACCGGCGAGGTTGTCATAACTGACCCGTTTATGGACTTGGATGTACGCAACGCCGTGTTCAGACATGTTTTACAGGGGCAATCTGAGGGCACCACAATCGTTTAATTTTCGGTTGAACGACTGGTTGATGTTAAGCAGCAATCTGGCATTAATGACTGGTTCTACACCTGAGAAAATGGCGCTGGTTAGCACTTGATTTTGGGTTCGGAAAGGTGGCAAATAATTATGCCCAATTTTTTATTTTATTGAATAATCTAAATTCTTAAATATATTCATATAGTTAGAATGTGAAAACAATGCTTGTTGTGCCTACCTTCGGTTAGTAACATGATTTCTTTGGTGAGTTGTTGTGTGGTGTTGTGCTTTGCCCCCGGCTTCGGTCGGGGGATTTTTAAACCTGATTAAATGTGGAAACTGCCCTATGAAAAAATATACATCGAGAAACGTATGAGCAAACTTGAGGATATAGCCACTGAAAATCTGTTGTTAGAATTAGCAGACAGAAATCTTGATGCAACGGGATTGGCGGCGAAGCGCAAGGAAGTGTTGGCGCTAATTGCAGCAAATACCCAAAAGAAGGTGAGAGAAAATAAATGTGTTTATCTCTTTGATTGGATACAGAACGGCGGTAAGTTAAACAATGTCATTGACCGTACAATTAGGCTCTTGATGCGTGATGGATATCTGACTTTTGGCAACAAAGGTAATTTGTATCAGGATTTGTTGCTTAAGCCATATAGTGTCGGTACGGCAAATGCACAAGTGGGGCAAATGTCTTCGATGCTTCCAATGCTCAAAATGGTTCTTAATGATGGGGAAGATCGGTTTGTTCCTAACCCAGACAGTTTGTTAATAATGAAGTTGAATGGAAAGCTGGGACAGATGCCTAGTGTAAAACAGCAAATAACCGTGAAGGATAATCCGATTATGACACCAGAAAAGTTGTCTCCGAGTCTTAATCAAATTCTTTATGGTCCTCCAGGTACCGGAAAAACATATGCGACAACGCTTCGAGCGGTTCAAATCTGCGTTCCTCGCTGGCCTTCTGGCGCAAACGACGATGAGATCAAGACAATGTATGAAGAGCTCCGTAATGCAGGTCGCATCAATTTCGTGACTTTTCACCAGTCCTACGGATATGAAGACTTTGTCGAAGGACTGCGCCCTGAATCGAAGGATGGACAGGTTACTTACAGTGTACGACCCGGCATATTTTTGCAGGCATGTGCTGCCGCTAAGCTCAGTACCGAGAATCATGTTCTGATCATTGATGAAATTAACCGCGCCAACATCTCAAAAGTTTTTGGTGAGCTAATCACTCTACTGGAATCCGACAAACGTGCTGAGGAAAAGAACGCCATTACAGTTAAACTTCCTTACTCACAGCTTCCATTCAGCGTGCCGTCCAATCTATATGTGATCGGCACGATGAATACCGCTGACCGTTCAATTGCCTTGCTGGATACGGCATTGCGTCGGCGCTTCGAGTTCGAGGAATTGCAACCAGACTATTCAGCTCTGCCAGAGAATTTGATTGATGGAGTGGATTTGCGCGTGATGTTGCAGTCTATAAATGACCGCATCGAGTATCTGTATGACCGGGATCACACCATTGGTCACGCCTACTTTATGAGTGTTTCGTCGCTCGCTGACCTTGATATGGTATTTCGTCGCAAGGTGATTCCGCTATTGCAGGAATATTTCTATGAGGATTTAACCAAGGTGCGTTCGGTACTCAATGAAAATGGTGAGTTTTTCACCAAGAAAGAATTGGCAGCACCAAAAGGACTGGATGTGGATGGGCAGAAGTATCGGTACACAATGAAGCCCGTATTTTCTCTTGAATCCTTCCTGAATATTTACCGCTAACCAACATGGCACTGATTTCTGTTCGTGAGTATAAGTCACTCAAAATCGGAGAGTTTAATTCTGCCGGCGAAGGTGGTGGCGCATCGGTGACGGAGCAGGAGGCAGATCTTCTGACTAATGCCAAGGTTACCAATGGACTTGAAGTATTCAAGTATGCCAACAAAACCTCGCTGACTGCGCAACAATATGTGGGTGTGTTCCAACTCGGGACGCATACCGTAGAAGTGCTTCCCAAGATCGATGGGGATGATCAAAGTGTCAGGCGCAATCTGGTCGGCATGCTGGCAGTAGCGCTTGATCTTGATATCAGCGAAGGCGAGGCCGCGCGTGTTGCTACCCAGAACCACGGCATCCTTGAGATTTTGATCAGACTGTTTTGCGACAAATTGTTTATTCAGGTACATAAGGGCTTGGTCAGACGATATGAAGGCCGCGAAGAAAATCTATCCGTCCTGCGTGGAAAACTGGGAATAGCGGAACAGGTTCGCCTTAACGCTGCCAATCCTGAACGCCTGTTTTGTCGATTTGATGAGTTTCAGGAAGATAACCCGCTCAACCAAATTTTCAGGGCGGCAATTCGTTTGCTTTTGAAAGTCTCCCGAGAGTTGGGGAATCAGCGGAAGTTGGCTGAATTGATGTTGGTATTTGAGGGCGTATCTGATTATCCAAGGCAGTCACTGCCGTGGTCTCGCGTCGTGTTTGACCGGATGAGTGAACGCTATCGGCCCTGTTTTAAACTGGCCGAGCTCTTTCTGAAAAGCATACCCCCCGATGTGACGGGTGGCGCGGCGCATGGCTTCTCGCTGTTTTTTGACATGAATGTTCTATTTGAGGAATATATAGGACGAATAGCTGAACGTATTTTTCGGCCATGCGGCTATCTGGTAGCGCGGCAAAAACCTCACAAATACTTGGCCTATGACGAAAATGCAAAATGTGATGCATTTAAAATGAAACCTGATATTACAGGACAAGTAGATGGGAAAATCAAATGGATCATCGACACCAAGTGGAAACTGCTTGCTAAAACGAATTCGCGAGACAGTAAGTCAACAGAGCTGAAAGACGTTGTGTCACAGGCCGATTTCTACCAAATGTATGCGTATGCCAACAGCTACGAGTGCCCCGACGTTGTCTTGCTTTACCCTCATTATAAAAATGATCTGAAGCTGGATGCCGGTGTTCGTGGAAACTATTTGCTGAACCCGTGGATACAGGAGGCGAATGATAAAATACGCAAGCGCATCAGAGTGGCGACCATTGATTTGTCGGATCTCAAAACAGTGAACGAGCAATTGAAGCAAATAATTTTGCCAGATACTGCTGTAGGTGAGATTGTTTCTGCATGAGGAGTTTTTCCACGATATGAATTTTCATGTCGGGGGCGCGACTTCCTTGAGTCTGTTAAAATCGCCGCATGAGCAAATTAACTTTAGACCGCATTCTACACACCCAGGGCTTCGGTACTCGAAAACGATGCCGTGATTTGATTAACAGCGGTGAAGTGATTATCGCAGGCAGTGTTTTTGACGACAGCAACACGGCGATCGAAACAGACGGACTGGAATTCACGATTTTTGATCAGCCATGGATTTTCCGTGAGCGCGTCTACATCGCCTTACATAAGCCAGCAAATTTTGAGTGTTCCCGCAAGCCCAGCCATCACCCCGGCGTGCTGACTATCCTGCCGGATCAGTTCACATTACGCGATGTTCAACCGGTCGGCCGATTGGATCACGACACCACCGGCTTGCTGCTGATGTCCGATGACGGTGCGTTTATTCACACCCAGTCTTCCCCCAAGCACCATGTACCCAAGGTGTATGTCGCGACCACACACGATCCGGTCACGCCCGAATTGATCGCGCGGTTGCTGGGCGGGGTTAAATTACACGATGAGCCGGCACCACTCGCCGCCGAAACCTGCCGGATGATTGATGCAAATCATCTTGAAATCGTGCTGGAACAAGGAAAATACCATCAGGTTAAACGCATGTTAGCGGCAGCGGGCAATCATTGCACGGCGCTCAATCGTTCACAGATCGGCAATCTTAAACTCGAAGAACTAGGGTTGGCTGCGGGTGAATGGTGTTATCTCGACGCGCAGCAGCTGGCGCAGTTGAAGCCACCGTTTACTATTTAAAGGTTTAACTATCATGGCAATACAGTGGTTTCCCGGACACATGACCTCGGCGCGCCGCAAAGCAGCCGAGACGATGGAATTTACCGATGTCATCATCGAAGTGCTGGATGCGCGTGCGCCCGAGGCCAGTTGCAACCCCATGATTCGCGAATTGCGCGAACATCGCCAGCGGCCATGCCTGAAGATACTCAATAAAATTGACCTCGCAGATCCCGCCACGACGCAGGAATGGCTGGACTATTACAACAAACAGGACGGCGTCAAAGCCGTCGCCTTGAGTTGCAAAAGCGCAACCGATGCTGCACGCGTGCCGAAGTTATGCCATCCCTTAGCGCCGCATCGCGACAGCCCGCATAAACCGCTGCGCCTGATGATTATGGGCATCCCCAATGTAGGCAAATCCACGTTGATGAATATGCTGCTCAAACGCCGCGTAGCGAATGTCGGTGACGAACCGGCGGTGACCAAGTCGCAGCAATGCCATAAGATCAACGACCATATGACGCTGACTGATTCGCCCGGACTGATGTGGCCGAAAATTGAATATGAGGAAGATGGCTTTATTCTCGCCGCCATCCACGCCATCGGTCGCAATGCGGTGATAGAGGAAGAAATCGCCGAACACCTGGCGACCAATCTGCTGGCGCGTTACCCGGAACGAATCACCGAACGCTTCGGCTTTTCTGTAGAAGGAATGGACGGATTCGGCGTAGTGGAAGCCGTTGCCAAGAAGCGCGGCTGCATCCTCAAGGGGCGCGGCGGCGAACTGGATATTGAAAAGGCTGCAATGATCTTGTTGACCGAATATCGCGCCGGAAAGTTAGGCCGCATCAGTCTGGAGTCACCCTCATCCCGTGAGGCGATGATCAAATATGCGCTGGAAAATCCGGTAAAACCCCGCGTACATTCCCTGCGCGGCGAACCGGATGAACAAGACGAATGAAAACGCCTAAGAGAATAGAACCGCTGGTCGAAGACGGCCTCGTGGATATGGTCGTGCGCCAGTTGATGAGCGGCAAAGAGGCAACCGTCTACGTGGTTCAATGCGGTGACGAGATTCGTTGCGCCAAGGTTTACAAGGAAGCCAATCAGCGCGGCTTTCATCAGGCGGTTCATTACACCGAGGGTCGCAAGGTAAAAAATAGCCGCGCACAGCGCGCCATGGAAAAAGGTACGCGCTACGGACGCAAAGAACAGGAGTCCGCCTGGCAACGCACCGAAGTCGATGCTTTGTACAAACTCGCCGCAGCCGGCGTGCGAGTCCCGCATCCCTTTGGTTTTTACGAAGGTGTGCTGTTGATGGAGCTCTTAACAGACGAGAATGGTGCGGCAGCACCAAGGCTCAACGATCTGGAACTGACCCGCGAGCAGGCGCTTGAGTTTCACGCGATGCTGATCCGGCAGGTGGTGCTGATGCTGTGCGCCGGTATCATTCACGGCGACCTTTCAGAATTCAACATTCTGGTCGATGCACACGGCCCGGTCATCATTGACCTGCCGCAGGCGGTGGATGCTGCCGCAAACAATAATGCCAGCCGCATGCTGGATCGCGATGTCGAAAATCTGGCGAATTACTTCGGCCAGTTCGCACCCGAATTACTGAATACACAATATGCCAAAGAAATATGGGCAATCTATCAGCGCGGCGAACTTCTGCCGGACACACCGCTGACCGGACGCTTTAAACAAAACGAAAAAGCGGCTGACGTTTATTCTGTGATGCGTGAAATTACCTCCGCGCGCGATGATCACGAAGCCAAATTGCACTACCAGCAAATCAAACGTGCAGAAGGCAGATAGATGACAACTCATCCGGTAATTCAGTGGCACGAAGCAGGCGAAGATCACGTTTGCCGTTGGCACTCTGAGAGCGGCGCGCCTGCCCCAAAAAAAGTAGTCATCGCCGATGACCGCATGACCGCAGATGCCGCATTCCGACTGGCCTGCGAGGGAACTGCGCTGTTGTGGCGCGGCGATTACCAGAATGCACGCCAGTTATTGCAGGCGATGGCACGGCGCGCAGATGAAAAGCCGCGCAAACCAAAAAAAATAGCCGCATCGCCTACGGAAGGCTTTCACATGCACCGGTTGGCACAATCGCAACGCTCCCGCACCTTAGGAATGTTGCTGCTGCCATTCAACGCGGATCACAGTATCCCTTTGCGTCGCGCGCCGGATGCGCATGTGGCTTGTGAAGAGGCGTATGGACTGGCAACCGAGCCGTATATTGCATCGCTGCGCGGATTACTAGGCGTCATAGGCGCGCACGAATGGCGCAAAAATGGCGTAGAAATTCCCGTATTAAAAGCCAGAATTCATCCGCAGTACGGCGTATTTGCACCGATACGCGGTGAATACGTAGGTTTAGTGAACGATGCACCATTGCCTGAATTGCTTGAAAGTCGCTCGGTCGCTTTCGATATCGGTACAGGTACCGGGGTGCTGGCGGCGGTACTGGCACGCCGTGGCATCAAACGCATCTTCGCTACCGATCAGGATCAGCGTGCGCTCGTTTGCGCGCGCGAAAATATCAGCCGGCTTGGGATGGATAACCAAATAGCAATCACGCAAGCCGACCTGTTTCCCGATGGCCGCGCAGCCTTGATCGTATGTAATCCGCCCTGGGTACCCGCACGCCCCAGCTCTCCGCTGGAATATGCCGTATACGATCCGGAAAGCCGCATGTTGCGCGGTTTCTTGAATGGACTGGCTGAACATCTGGAGGAGGGCGGCGAAGGCTGGCTAATCCTCTCGGATCTGGCCGAACATTTGGGCTTGCGTACACGCACCGAATTGCTGGAGATGATAGAAAAGGCGGGGCTACAAGTTTTAAGCAAGTCTGATGTCAAACCACACCACCCCAAAGCGGCGGACAGTAGTGACCCCCTGTATGCTGCACGTGCGGCAGAATTGACGTCACTGTGGCGGTTAGCTAAAAAATAACAACTAATCAAAAAAGTTATACGTTCTATCGTCTGAAATTGAAAAGGGGGATACAAACTTGCGGTTGTATCCCCCTTTTTCTAAGCCAAAACTAGCTTACTTTTTCTTGTTTTGGATCATGTCATGCATGATCGGTGCAAGAATGATTTCCATCGCATGGCTCATCTTGCCGCCGGGCACAACCAGTGTGTTGGCACGAGACATGAAAGATCCTGGGATCATAGCCAGCATGTAAGGAAAGTCCACGCCCTTAGGATCGCGGAAGCGTACCACAACGAAACTTTCATCCGGTGTTGGAATATCACGCGCGATGAAAGGATTTGACGTATCCACGGTCGCCACACGCTGGAAATTAATGTGCGTGCGCGAGAATTGAGGCGTAATGTACTTGATGTAGTCCGGCATACGACGCATGATGGTGTCGACCGTTGCTTCTGCCGAATAGCCACGCTCAGCCTGATCACGGTGGATCTTTTGGATCCATTCCAGATTAACGACAGGCACTACACCGATACCCAAATCGACATATCTGACCGCATCAATACCCTTGTGGTCTCTAGCCAAACCGTGCAGACCTTCGTAGAACAACAGGTCTGAGTTTGCATCGATACTTTCCCATGGCGTAAACACGCCGGGAGTGAGGTCGGTCAAGCCAAAATGCTTGTTGTGCAATACCGCTTCTGCATCGCTATGTACATAGTAACGGCGCTGACACATGCCGCTCTCGCCGTATTCTTTGAACATGCCTTCGATCTTATCGAAGTGATTCGCTTCAGGGCCAAAATGGCTGAACGTGTTGTTGCCGGCTTTAGCGGCTTCAGCGGAAGCCGCACGAAACGCCATGCGATCCAGACTATGCAGGCTGTCGCCCTCAATAACCGCCGCTATAATTTTCTCACGCCGGAAAATATTTTCAAAAGCGCGTTTAACGGTAGTGGTACCTGCACCGGAAGAACCGGTAACGGCAATAACGGGGTGCTTGCTCGACATATTGACCTCTCCTGAATATATTGGTGTAATTTTTGTGTTAGCTGATTTTATAACAAACAATCACTTGCCACTACTAGTCAGTTTCGTTTTGTGAATAAAAATCTCTGTATTTTTATATAATATTTTTAGTCTAGTCCCATGAATTATTCTAACCACATGAATATTCTATTTATTTGTTTAGGTAATATTGTTTAATCCAAGTATATGAACATGCGTACAACCCGGATAGAACCGTATTATTTTTTTATTTTCACGCGAAATTATCAATATCCATGCAACGGGCAATTCGCGGGTGACGGACGATGCCGCTATAATGCCGCATCAGAGAATTCAGGCAATAAACCATGCAATCTATTTATCATCCCGCCTCCATAGAACAGCAAGCTCAGCAACACTGGGATCAATCCGGCGCCTTTGCAGCCACGGAATCCACGGACAAGCCGAAATACTACTGTCTGTCCATGTTTCCTTATCCATCGGGCAAGCTGCACATGGGACATGTGCGCAATTACACCATAGGCGATGTGCTCGCACGCTATCATCGCATGAAGGGCTATAACGTGATGCAGCCTATGGGCTGGGATGCGTTCGGTCTGCCCGCTGAAAATGCAGCTCAAGCGCACAATGTACCGCCTGCGGCGTGGACTTATGACAATATCAATTACATGCGTCGCCAGTTGCAAAGTCTGGGGCTGGGCGTCGATTGGGCACGCGAAGTAACCACCTGTTCACCGGAATATTACCGCTGGGAACAATGGCTGTTTACCCGTTTGTTCGAAATGGGCGTTATTTACAAGAAGACCTCTTCGGTGAACTGGGATCCGATCGATCAAACCGTGCTGGCGAACGAGCAGGTAATTGACGGGCGTGGCTGGCGTTCCGGTGCGCTGGTAGAAAAACGTGAAATTCCGATGTATTTTTTCCGTATTACCCAGTACGCCAATGAACTGTTGGGCGATTTGGATAAGCTCACAGGTTGGCCTGAGCAGGTGAAAACCATGCAGGCCAACTGGATAGGCAAGAGTTACGGCTGTGAAATAGGATTTAGGATCGAGGATCGAGTATTGAGTAGAGCGGCATCCGACCCTCAGTCCCCAATCCTCAATCCTGTCCTTAAGGTTTACACCACGCGTGCCGACACCGTCATGGGAGTGACCTTTGTCGCCGTGGCCGCTGAACATCCGCTGGCTACCCGCGCCGCGCAAAATAATCCGGAACTGGCCGCTTTTATTGAAGACTGCAAGCACGGCGGCACAGCCGAAGCCGACATGGCAACGATGGAAAAGAAGGGTATGTCGACAGGATTTCGCGTTGCGCATCCACTGACCGGAGAACAGGTTCCGGTATGGGTGGGCAACTACGTGCTGATGGGCTATGGCGAAGGTGCGGTAATGGCAGTTCCGGCCCACGACGAACGCGATTTCGGCTTTGCTAAGAAGTACAATCTGCCGATCAAACAATCTATTCAACCCCCCCCCAACCCCCCTTTGCAAAAAGGGGGGGAAGAGGGGATTTCGCACTTCTCCACAGATGCCTGGCAGGAGTGGTATGCCAGCAAAGACGGCGTATGTGTCAATTCAGGCAAATACGACGGACTGAATTACGATCAGGCGATCGATGCAATTTCGGCAGATCTGGCGACGCTGGGTTTAGGTGAGAAGAAGGTCCAATTCCGTCTGCGCGACTGGGGCATCTCCCGCCAGCGTTACTGGGGCTGTCCGATCCCCATCATCCACTGCAAGACATGCGGCGATGTGCCGGTGCCGGATGATCAGTTGCCTGTTGTGTTGCCTGAAGACGTTGTACCCGATGGTACAGGCTCGCCGCTGGCTAAAATGCCGGAATTTTACGAGACCACCTGCCCGAAGTGCGGTGCGGCAGCACGTCGCGAAACCGACACCATGGATACTTTCGTGGAGTCCTCTTGGTATTACGCACGTTATACGAGCCCAGGTTGCACCACAGGACTGGTGGATGAACGCGCCAAACACTGGCTGCCTGTCGATCAATACATAGGTGGTATCGAGCACGCTATCTTGCATCTGCTGTATGCTCGATTTTTCCAGAAACTGATGCGCGATGTCGGTGTGTTTGGCGATGCGAGTCAGGTTCAAAACCTGGACGAACCGTTCAAGAACCTGATCACTCAAGGCATGGTGATTGCGCCGACTTTCTATCGCGAAGCGGATAACGGGAAAAAATTGTGGATCAATCCGGCAGAAGTGGATGTGCAAAACGATGACAGGGGTCGCCCAGTTGGCGCTACGTTGCGCGCCGACGGTCTACCGGTTGTCATCGGCGGCACGGAAAAAATGTCGAAATCCAAAAATAACGGCGTCGATCCGCAAGCCATTATCGATGAGTTTGGTGCGGATACGGCTCGGTTATTTATGATGTTCGCCGCTCCCCCTGAGCAGTCACTGGAATGGTCTGATGCGGGCGTGGAAGGTTCGTTCCGCTTTCTCAAGCGCGTATGGAAAGCGGCGCACGATCACGTCGAAAAATCCCCCCCGGCAGGCATCCCCCCCTTTGTTAAAGGGGGGGTAACGGGGGATTTGTCGACGGAGGCAAAGACACTACGCCGCCAGTTGCACCTGACCATCCAGAAGGTGGACGACGATATCGGTCGCCGCAAAACTTTCAATACCGCCATCGCCGCGAATATGGAATTGCTCAATGCGTTGGCGAAATTTACTGACACCACGCCTGTCGGTCGTGCGGTCGCCCAGGAAGTGCTGGAATCGGTCGCGTTGATGCTCAACCCCATCGTGCCGCATATCGGCCAGGCTTTATGGTCTGCTTTGCGTCCCGGCAGCGATATGCTGGATCAAACTTATCCGCAAGCCGATCAGGCCGCGATGGTGCAGGACGAAATTGAACTGATGGTCCAGGTCAACGGTAAATTGCGCGGCAGCATCACCGTTGCCAAGACGACCGACAAAGCGACGCTGGAGCAACTCGCTCTGGCACACGAAGCGGTGCAGAAACAACTTGCGGGTACGCAGCCTAAAAAGATCATCGTTGTGCCTGGTCGTTTGATTAATATCGTTGCATAAGGGAATCTCGATGAAACTGCCTGCTCAGTATTTTACGAAGTCGCTGATGCTGCTACTGGCACTCTCGCTGGCCTCGTGTGGCTTTCATCTGCGCGGCGAAGCGAAAATGCCGTTCAGCACCATTTTCATCGAAGCCGCCAATTCCAACTCTCTATTAATTAGTGAACTGCGCCGCCTTCTGGTGGCGAATCAAGTTCAGTTAGTTAGCAAACCCGATCAGGCTGATATGGTGCTCAATATTTCTCTTGAGCTCCCTGAAAAGCAAATTCTGACACTGGGTGGAAGCGGACGTGTGAGTGAGTTTCAGCTACGTTATCGCGTCTCATTACGCGCTTACGATCAGCAACAGCGGGAATGGCTGGCGGCAGATGATCTCCAGTTGAGCCGTGATTTTTCTTATGACGATACGCAGATTTTGGCCAAGGAAGCCGAAGAAGCGCAACTCTATCAATATATGCGCTCTGATATGGCACAGCAAATTATGCGTCGCTTGAGTCACGCCAAGCCTCAGCCCCTGACGCAAAAATAATGCAACTAACCTGCGAAGCACTGCCGCGCCATCTGGCCTCCGGGCTCAAACCGCTTTACGTGGTGTATGGCGATGCACTGCTGCTGGTTAGCGAAGCCGCGGACAGCATTCGTGCCGCTGCACGCAAAGCCGGTTACGCCGAGCGCGACACGTTAATTGCCGAGCAGCACTTTAAATGGGAAGAATTGCGCAATTGCGCACAAAGTCTTTCATTGTTCGCCACGCGCCGCGTGGTGGATTTGCGCATTCCGTCCGGGAAACCGGGTGTGGAGGGCGGCCAGGCGTTACAGGAATACGTTAAACAGATCAATGAAGATGTACTGACCTTGATTACGCTGCCCAAACTGGACTGGACAGCGCAAAAAACACAATGGTTCTGCGCGCTGGCACAGCATGGAGTGATGATCTGCGCCGATGACGTCCCTCGTCATCAATTGCCGGAATGGCTAGCCGGTCGTCTTGGGCGTCAGTCACAATCGACAGATACAGCCACCCTGGACTTCCTGGCAGATCGTTGCGAAGGTAATCTGATCGCCGCGTTTCAGGAGATACAAAAGCTGGGTTTGCTGTTTCCGGCCGGGGTGCTGTCTTTCGATCAGGTTAAAGAGTCCGTGGTAGACGTGGCGCGCTACGACATTTTCAAACTCGCCGAAGCGATGTTGAGTGGAGATGCGACACGTTACGCACATATACTCGAGGGTCTGCGTGCAGAAGGCACCGCCACCGTACTGATACTCTGGGCGCTGAGCGAAGATATCCGCCTGCTGGGTAAAGTGCTGTACGCGGTTGCGCGCGGCGACAATCTTCGCGATGTCTTGACCAGCATGCGCGTCAGGCGCGACAGAGTAGGGCTAGTCGAACAGGCCGCGAGACGCCTGAAATTTGTGCACATAGAACGAGCAATTGGACATTCAGCAAAATTAGACAAAATAATCAAAGGATTACGTGACGGCGATGTATGGGATGAACTATTACAACTCGGTTTGCGTTTTGCCAAACCATGAGTGATGTTTTACTGGTGATTACCAACATGCCAGACGCCGTTACTGCGGCGCGTATGTCACGACAACTTATTGAGCTAAACGTCGCCGCCTGCGTCAATCAGCTTGCACCTTGTATCTCGACTTACCGTTGGCAAGATAAAATTGAAACTGCCAGTGAAGTTCCGCTGCTGATCAAAACAACCGTGTCAGCCTATGCGCGTCTGGAAGCCGCGATTCGTGATGTTCACCCTTACGAACTTCCTGAGATTATCGCTGTCCCTGTATCAGCTGGTTTGCCCGCCTATCTGGCCTGGGTTAATCAGGCAACCAACCTCTGCAAGGAATAAACATGCGTTTTGTATTAATGCTGCTGATCTGTTTAATGACCTCCGGGGTTAACGCGGAGAGCCTGCTGGATAAGCTGCCCGCCTTTGGTGGAAAACAACAACCTACCTTTTTGTCCCCCGATCAGGCGTTTGTTCTTGAAGTGCTGGTCCGCGACAAAAATACCTTACTAGCGAATTTCAAAATTACACCGGGATATTATTTATACCGGAACAAGGTGAGTTTTACGGTGAAGGGCGATGCGGCAACCATCACCGAGATCAATCTACCCAAAGGCGAATTGAAACACGATCCTAACTTCGGTGAAATTGAAGTCTATCATCACCCTTTTCAAGCTGAGATCGCGCTGAAACCTAAGGCTGCGTCTAACATCACGCTGAATGCGTCCTATCAAGGTTGCAGCGAACAGGGTTTATGCTACCCCAGTCAGGATAAAGTGCTGGAAATCGACCTATCTGATCTCAAACCACAAACTATCAGCGAGAATCCGCCAACTGCAAACATCGAACTGAAATCGGATAACACGACACCACAGACCGAAAACTCAAAAATTGCTCAATTATTCAAACACGGCAGTTTCTGGCTGATCATCTCATTCTTTTTCGGAGCAGGATTACTGCTCGCGCTGACGCCTTGCGTATTTCCGATGATCCCCATCTTGTCAGGCATCATCGTCGGTCGCGGTCACAAAATCACCAAAACACATGCCTTCGTACTATCGCTGGCTTATGTGCTGGGTATGGCGATTACTTATGCTGCAGCAGGCGTAGCAGCAGGCTTGAGCGGCGAACTGATTTCTAACGCACTGCAAACACCCTGGGTACTGGGCAGCTTTGCCGCCGTTTTCGTCCTGTTATCTTTTTCGATGTTCGGTTTCTATGAGTTGCAATTGCCCAGTGCCTGGCAGAGTCGGCTCAGCGACACCAGCAACCGTTTACATGGCGGTCACCTGTCCGGCGTTTTCGTCATGGGCGCACTCTCGGCGATTATCATGGGACCTTGCGTTGCAGCCCCGCTGGCTGGTGCACTGCTGTATATCGGCCAGACTCATGACGCAGTTCTGGGTGGAGTCGCGCTGTTTACCCTAGCGCTAGGGATGGGCGCACCGCTGCTCTTGATCGGCACCTCCGCAGGCGTGCTGCTACCCAAAGCGGGTGCATGGATGGATGGTGTGAAAAGGTTCTTTGGCGTCATCCTGCTGGGACTGGCAATTTGGATCATACAACCGCTGCTGCCGGTCAACGTGCAAATGCTGCTGTGGGGAATATTGCTGGTCTTGTCCGCCAGCTATTTGCGCGTGCTCGACAGTCTGCCGCATAACGCACACAGCAGTCACAAGTTTCTGAAGGGTGTAGGTTTACTGGCATTGATCGTGGGGATTTCCTATTTAATCGGCGCGCTGTCGGGGGCAAGGGATACACTGCGTCCTTTAGATGCCGTTTGCGCTGTCTGCCGTGCAGATACCGAAACCGGCACGACATTTACGCGCATCAAGGACTTGGCAGAATTAAACCAAAGAGTGGCGAAATCTGACGGCAAAATTGTCATGCTGGATTTTTATGCGGACTGGTGTGTTTCGTGCAAGGAAATGGAGCGCTTCACTTTTGCCGATCCTGCCGTACAGGGCAAACTTAAATCAGCGATTGTTTTACAGGCGGATGTGACTGCAAACAGCGCGGCAGATAAAGAGTTGCTTAAAAAATTCGGACTGTACGGCCCGCCAGCCATCTTATTTTTCGATGCAAATGGCCGCGAAATGAGCGATTTTCGTGTAGTGGGTTATCAGGATGTTGCGACCTTTTCAGACACATTGAAACACGTCGGACTTTAATGATTTTTACCTATCTACATAAAAAACATAGACAATTAACCTGATTTTGCGGCAAACTGTGCACATGAAAGCTATTCTCGTACTACATGGCCCCAACTTAAACCTGCTCGGAACTCGCGAGCCGGCTGTTTATGGGAGCGCTACGTTAGAAGAAATTAATCAAAATTTGATGTCATTTGCCAGCAATAATGGTGCAAACGTGTCTTGCCTGCAGAGCAATTCTGAAGCGATGCTGATAGAGCGGATACATCAGGCACGCACCGATGGCACGGAATTTATTGTCATTAATCCGGCCGCTTTTACCCATACCAGCGTGGCAATCCGCGATGCGCTGGCGGCTGTCGCGATCCCCTTTATTGAAGTACACCTTTCCAATGTGCATGCGCGTGAAGCCTTTCGACGTGAATCGTTTTTTTCCGATATCGCAGTCGGTGTAATTTGCGGCATGGGCGCATCAGGGTATGAATACGCAGTGCAGTATGCGCTGAACTATAAAAACTAAGTCAGGAGGACAAGATGGATTTACGTAAACTTAAGACACTCATCGAACTGGTTGAAGCATCCGGTATCGCCGAACTGGAAATCAGTGAAGGTGAAGAGCGTGTTCGCATTACGCGCACCGTAGCGGTAGGCCAGCAATTTTTTGCACAAGCACCTCACCAGCAAATGTTCGCCGCACCAATGACGACCGCATCCGTTGTGGTTGATGCCGCAGAGCCAGCACCAGCGGCAATCGAAGAAGGCCATATCGTCAAGTCTCCTATGGTAGGGACTTTCTATCGCTCCCCTTCTCCCGGCTCAAAACAGTTTGTAGATATCGGACAAAATGTAAATAGCGGTGATACCTTGTGCATCATCGAAGCAATGAAGCTGCTCAATGAAATTGATGCGGATCATTCCGGCATTATCAAGGCAATTCTGGTCGAAAATGGTCAGCCAGTTGAATTTGGTCAGCCACTGTTTGTTATTGGCTAATCGCATCCGCTGATGCAGCTGCACATCACTAGTTTTGGAGTATCTAAAATGTTTGAAAAAATACTGATCGCTAATCGCGGTGACCAGCGGCCGCCCGGCAGTGCAGCGGCGAAGCCCAATCGCATAGCGGCTGCAAGCCGCGTAAGCAATTTCAACGCGGAGGCAAACCATGTTTGAAAAAATACTAATCGCCAATCGCGGTGAAATCGCTTTGCGCATTCAGCGCGCCTGTCGCGAAATGGGCATTAAGACCGTTGTCGTCCATTCCGAAGCAGACGCCGACGCCAAGTACGTCAAATTGGCGGATGAGTCCGTTTGCATCGGACCTGCTCCCTCAACACTCAGCTATTTAAATATCCCCGCCATCATCAGCGCGGCTGAAGTGACCGATGCACAGGCAATCCATCCCGGTTATGGTTTTCTTTCTGAAAATGCCGACTTTTCAGAAAGAGTAGAAAAATGTGGTTTCGTATTCATCGGCCCCCGCGCCGAGACGATACGCCTGATGGGTGACAAGGTAAGCGCCAAGATCGCCATGAAGAAGGCCGGAGTGCCATGCGTACCGGGAGTGGAAGGTGCCCTGCCCGACAACCCTGCCGAGATCATCAAGATCGCGCGCAGCATCGGTTATCCGGTCATTATCAAAGCCTCTGGCGGTGGTGGCGGACGCGGTATGCGTGTGGTGCACACCGAAGCGGCCTTGTTGGGTGCGGTTACCATGACCAAGTCCGAAGCACAGGCGGCATTTAACAATCCCACGGTGTACATGGAAAAGTATCTGGAAAATCCACGTCACATCGAGTTTCAAATACTGGCAGACCAGCACGGCAACGCGGTTTATCTGGGTGAGCGCGATTGCTCTATGCAGCGACGCAACCAGAAGATCATCGAAGAAGCGCCGGCACCGTTCTTAAATCCTCGCCTGCGGAACAAGATCGGCGAGCGCTGTGCGGAAGCCTGCCGTAAAATCGGCTATCGTGGCGCTGGAACTTTTGAGTTCCTCTATGAAAATGGTGAGTTTTTCTTCATCGAAATGAATACCCGCGTTCAGGTTGAGCATCCCGTCACCGAGATGATCACTGGTATAGACATCGTGCGCCAGCAAATTCTAATTGCAGCCGGTGAAAAACTGCCGTTCCGTCAGCGCGATATTCAATTCCGTGGTCATGCCATTGAATGCCGTATCAATGCCGAGCATCCATATAAATTCACGCCGTCCCCTGGTCGTATCACGTCCTGGCACGCCCCTGGCGGCCCCGGCATTCGCGTGGATTCACATGCCTACAACAACTACTATGTACCGCAACATTACGACTCGATGATAGGCAAAGTCATCGCTTACGGCGATACCCGCGAACAGGCGATGGCGCGCATGCGTACGGCCTTATCGGAGATGGCCGTAGAAGGCATAGAAACCAACATCGCATTGCATCGCGACTTGTTGCTGGATGCGGCATTTATGGGTGGTGGCACCAGCATCCATTACCTAGAAGAACGTCTTGCTGAACGGAGCAAGGATAAGTAATGGCCTGGTTAACGCTAATTATCGACACGGATGCATCACACGCTGAATCACTGAGTGATGCGTTGATGGAGCGCGGTGCACTATCGGTCGATTTACTTGATGCCGATGCGGATACGCCCGATGAACAGGCTATATTCGGTGAACCGGGTGAGCCACCTCCGGGTGTCTGGCAGCACAATCGTGTCAGTGCCTTGTTCGACAACGATGTGGATGTCACTGAAGTTTTAAGTGCGGCCGCCCTGAGTGTGGGACTCGCGCAATTACCGGAACATCGTATCGAGACGCTGGCTGACAATGATTGGGTGCGGCTAACTCAGTCTCAATTCGAACCGATACCTATTTCAGGGCATCTTTGGATCGTGCCGACCTGGCACACACCATCTGATCCGACGGCCATCAACATCGTGCTGGATCCGGGCTTAGCCTTTGGCACAGGAAGTCATCCAACGACGCGCTTGTGTCTGCGCTGGCTGGACAACAACCTTAAAGGTGGAGAATCCGTTCTGGACTACGGTTGCGGCTCAGGGATTCTTGCCATTGCAGCGCTCAAATTGGGTGCTGCACGCGCTGTGGGTGTGGATGTGGATACACAGGCTGTCACCGCCAGTCGCGATAATGCCGTTGCGAACAAGGTTGAAAATGTTGAGTTCTACCTGCCCAACAATGCCCCCAAAGATAGCTACGATTTAGTGGTCGCCAATATACTGACGAATCCGCTGCGTATGTTGGCACCCTTATTGGCCAATGCAACCCGACAGGGCGGACAGATAGTGCTGTCCGGCATACTCGAATCACAGGCCAAGGATGTGATGAGCATCTACGAGCAATGGTTTGACTTGAATGCACCTATCTTCGAAGACGGCTGGTCATGTTTGTCCGGGTTAAAACGTTAAGTTGATGCCATGATCAATGGTACGACGCTTTGCATACATTGCAAAACTCGCTTCAAGGTCTCAAAAGCTCAACTGGCAGCGCACAACGGTATGGTGCGCTGCGGACATTGTCTGCAAGCGTTTGATGCCCGTCCAAATTTCATCCCTGATGCGATAGAACAACAACAAGCTGAAAATACAGTACTCGATCATGAGCCTTCTGACCTCATCACCGTTGATGTCGTGTCAGACGCATCGAAGGCTGAAAATCTACAGGCAATAAAACCCGGCGTCACGCCAGGGAAGTTCGAGAAAACCAAGCGCACCAAGCCTTTCAATCTGCTGATTCGTTCGATTACGTCCAAATTAGCGGCCATTGTCAAACAAAGGAACAATGAACATCACGTTAAAGACCGGTCTTGGATATGGCTGGTCGGTGTATTGTTTCTAGCTGCCCTGTTACTTGCGCAATCAGTCTTTTTTTTCCGTGTCAGTATGGCAGCTCGCATCCCGACCCTTAAACCCTCTCTGCTGGCTTATTGTCATCTGCTAAACTGCAGTATCCCTCTGCCGCAAAATCTCGATCTGATGAGCATGGAGTCCTCCAGCCTGGATGCCGACCCAGTCAAGGTGAATCAAATCACCCTCAATGCCCTACTGCGCAACCGGGCCAGCTACCCCCTCGCATACCCTATGCTGGCGCTTACGCTCAACGACAGCCAGGATAAACCATTGTCCAGGAGAACATTCCTGCCTTCTGAATATCTGACTGGGGATTCGAGTGAGCTTAACGGTTTGCAAAGGAACCAGGAACTCAACATTAAATTACCTCTGCACGTCGTCAGTCTCAAGCCTTCCGGTTACCGGCTCGAGTTGTTTTATAAGGCGAAAGACTAATTTGCTTTAGATCCAGGTTAGAGGAATCGCGCAATCATGCCTCGAGTCAAATCGCCTTGCAAAGGGATTTGTACATGATGGCCGCTACCGAGTGCGACTGAAATCAACGCCCCGTTCTTATCACGCATCTGGCTTAAGTCTATGATTTGATTGCCTGATGGATGTATAATTTCCAGTTTGTCGCCCACATGAAATTTATTCTTCACCTCAATTTGTGCGACACCGTCCGCACAGGATACGATATCACCCACATACTGCTGCCGCGTACTTTCTGAATGACCACGCATGTAGTTTTGTTGCTCATGGGTATGATGGCGCTCGTAAAATCCATCGGTATATCCGCGATTAGCCAGTGCATCCAGCGCGCCTAACAAACCATAATTGAAGGGACGACCTGCAACAGCATCATCGATCGCCTGACGATACACTTGAGCTGTGCGTGCGACATAGTAGATCGACTTGGTACGCCCTTCTACTTTGAGCGAGTCTATGCCCATTTTAGCCAGTTTCTCGACGTGTTCTACCGCACGCAGATCTTTTGAATTCATGATGTAGGTGCCGTGCTCATCTTCCATAACCGGCATCAGCTCATCGGGATGATCTTGACGCGCGATCACATACACCCGATCGGCCATCGGATGACGCGGCTGAGAGCCGCAATCGGACAAGGCTGACTGACTAAGTGCCTTATCAAAATCAAAGTCGAGTTTTTCAATGTCTCCCGTGCCGTTTTCCTCGGCGTTATCCATCTTGTAATCCCAGCGACAGGAGTTGGTACAAGTACCCTGATTGGCATCGCGATGATTAAAGTAACCGGACAGCAGGCAGCGCCCGGAATAGGCGATGCACAGCGCGCCGTGTACAAACACTTCCAATTCCATATCAGGGCATTCCTGACGGATCTCTGCGATTTCATCCAGCGACAGCTCGCGCGACAATATGACGCGGGTCAAACCCAGCGACTTCCAGAATTTAACCGCTGCATAATTGACCGTATTTGCCTGAACTGATAAATGCACCGGCACGTCTGGCCAGCGTTCACGCACCATCGCAATCAGCCCCGGATCCGCCATAATCAGCGCGTCCGGCTTCATGGCTATCACAGGGGCCATGTCAGCCATATATGTTTTTACCTTGGCGTTGTGCGGCATCAGGTTACTGGCAACGAACAGTTTTTTTCCCAGCGCATGCGCTTCCTGTATGCCGATTTGTAATTCTTCGAGCTTAAACTCGTTGTTTCTAGCCCTCAATGAATAACGCGGCTGCCCGGCGTAGACTGCGTCCGCGCCAAAAGCGTAAGCGGCACGCATTTTCTCTAGTGTGCCGGCGGGTAATAAGAGTTCGGGTGATTTCATAGTGTATTTATATTATGCGTGAATGGGACTAATGCCGGTAACCGTGCATCACTAGACGTCGCTAGCCTGCGGTTTGACTATATTTAATATGATGAAGAGTTCTGCCAAACACCACAGTCAAATCCGTAGATTCACACTGATTATCAATTGGTTACGGATTATGTCGGCGATGCTAACTTCACGCGACTGTGATGTCAATTAATTCCGAGTATTTTTGTATGCTTTAGTCTATCCGGCGATTTTAGCCATCCTACCCGCCACTGATATGCCTACAACAAAAAAGCGACCATACAGTCGCTTTTTTGTTAATAATCAGACAAATAAGTATTATTTGATGATCGCGTTTAATTCGCCTTTGGCATAACGGTTAGCCATGGATTCGAGCGAGATCGGCTTGATCTTGCCGGCCATGCCTGCACAACCGAAAGCTTCGTAACGAGCCTTACAAATGCCCTTCATCGCAACGGTTGTTGCAGCCAGGAACTTACGTGGGTCGAAGTCCTTGGTGTTTTGCGCCAGGTAGCGACGTGTAGCGCCAGTCGATGCCATACGCAGGTCGGTGTCGATGTTGACCTTACGAACGCCATTTTTGATGCCTTCAACGATTTCTTCAACTGGAACGCCATAGGTTTCGCCCATAGTACCGCCGAATTCGTTGATGATTTTCAGCCATTCCTGAGGAACGGATGAAGAACCGTGCATGACCAGATGGGTGTTAGGCAGACGCGCGTGGATTTCACGGATACGGTCGATACGCAAAACAGCGCCGGTAGGAGGACGGGTAAACTTGTAAGCGCCGTGTGAAGTACCGATTGCGATAGCCAGTGCATCCACGCCGGTCAGACGTACAAATTCAGCCGCTTCTTCAGGATCTGTCAGCAACTGGTCGTGGCTCAGAACGCCTTCAGCGCCGTGACCATCTTCCTTTTCGCCTTCGCCGGATTCCAGAGAACCTAAGCAACCCAATTCGCCTTCAACAGACACACCTACGGCATGAGACATTTCAGCCACACGGCGGGAGATGTTGACGTTGTATTCGAAAGAAGCCGGTGTCTTACCGTCTGTCATCAAAGAACCGTCCATCATCACGCTGGAAAAGCCGGAGCGAATCGCATTGATACAAACCGCTTCAGATGCGCCGTGATCCTGATGCATAACAACAGGAATATGCGGGTACATTTCAACTGCGGCTTCGATCAGATGACGCAGGAAAGGCTCACCGGCGTATTTACGAGCGCCGGCAGAACCCTGCATGATGACCGGGCTGTTCGTTTCGTCAGCTGCTTCCATGATCGCCTTAACCTGTTCCAGGTTGTTGACGTTGAATGCTGGCAAGCCGTAGCTATGCTCTGCTGCGTGATCGAGAAGTTGACGCAAAGATACTAATGCCATTTTTATCTCCTGAGTGTTTAGTTTACAAACTGTTTTTTAAATACTATTTTTATGGTGGTCGCCGATACGAACGATCTTCATGGTGTTGGTATGGCCTGATTTACCAACGGCTTCACCTACGGTCACCACGACCAGATCACCGTCTGCGACATAGCCCATTTCCAGCAGCTTTTGCTCGGCATCGATTAGTTCCTGAGCAGGTTGCTGCACATTTCTGCTCGGGAAATAGACCGGATGAACGCCGCTAAACAGCGTGACCTTAGTTAAGGTCTGCTCAGCTGGCGTCAATGCAAAAATTGGTACACCAGCGTTAACGCGTGACATCCACAATGCAGTCGAACCCGATTGCGTCAAAGCCACAATCGCTTTTACCTTGAAGTGAGACGCGGCAAACAGCGCCGACATCGCAATCGATTGATCGATACGCGTATATTTGTGATTTGACGCACGATGATCGAGCGAATGTTCATCCCCCTGATGTTCCGCATTCAAACAAATACGTGCCATCGCTTCGATGGTTTCTACTGGGTAATCACCAACGGCTGTTTCAGCTGATAACATCACCGCATCGGTACCATCCAGCACAGCATTAGCCACGTCGGATACTTCCGCACGAGTCGGAATAGGATTGGTGATCATGGATTCCATCATCTGGGTCGCCGTAATCACCAAACGATTCTTGGCTCGGGCCATCTTGATCATGCGCTTTTGCAAACCAGGTACGGCTGCATCTCCCACTTCCACGCTCAAATCACCGCGCGCAACCATGATCGCATCGGACGCATCGATGATGTCAGCCAAGGCAGGAATCGCTTCCGCACGTTCAATTTTGGCCATCAACAGGCTCTCGCCACCGGCTTCATGCATCAACTTGCGCGCAAAACGCATGTCATCGCCGCTACGCGGGAAAGAGATCGCCAGATAGTCCGCCTTAATCAGCGCAGCGGTCTTGATGTCCTCCATATCTTTTTCGGTCAGCGCGGGCGCCGTCAAGCCACCACCCTTACGATTGATGCCCTTGTTATTCGACAGGACACCGCCACGCACTACGCGACAGATAACTTTAGAACCCTGAACTTCGACCACGTCGAATTCCAGCATGCCATCATTCAGCAACAACACCGAACCGCTGCTCACATCGTTAGGCAGTTCCTTGTAATCCAAACCAACGCATTGCTGATTACCCAAACCTTCAAATTCGGCATCCAGAACAAAAGTGTCGCCCTTATTTAGCACGATTTTGTCATTCTGGAACTTACCTACGCGTATTTTAGGGCCCTGTAAGTCAGCTAATATACCCACAGTACGTCCTACAGCGGCCGCTGCAGCACGCACAACGGCGGCACGGTTAACGTGGTCGGCGGCAGATCCGTGTGAAAAATTCATACGTACCAGATCAACCCCGGCACGTATCATGTCCTCCAGTACTTTTTGAGAGCTGGAGGCCGGCCCCAACGTTGCAACTATTTTGGTTCTACGAAGCATATCTACCTTATTTTATGTGGCTTGTGGCTTGCAGCTTGTAGCCGTTAGCCTGTGGCAAAACAGATTGCATACCCGCTACGTGCTACTAGCTAGCTATTTCTTTGCACGTTCTTCCAGAATGGCCACAGCCGGCAATGTCTTGCCTTCAAGGAACTCAAGGAAGGCACCACCTGCGGTGGAAATGTAGGATACCTTATCAAAAATATCATACTTTTGAATCGCCGCAATCGTGTCGCCGCCGCCAGCCAGTGTAAAGGCCTTGGTATTGGCAATCGCCATCGCAATGGTTTTCGTACCTTCGCCGAACTGGTCATATTCAAATACGCCTACCGGGCCATTCCATACAACCGTACCGGCCTGCATGATGATGTCAGCAATTTCCTGTGCTGACTTAGGACCGATATCGAAAATCATTTCGTCATCAGCTACATCATTGGCAGATTTCAATACGGCAGGTGTATTTTCGTTACCTGGCAGGAACGGAGCTGCAGTTCCAACCACGACATCGGTCGCGATAGGAATAATCGCACCACGCGCGGTCATTTTAGCAATCAGTGCCTGAGCCACCGGCACCAAGTCATTTTCGCAAAGCGATTTACCGACAGCATGTCCGGTTGCCTTCAGGAAGGTGTTGGCAATACCGCCACCGACAACCAACTGTTCGCACTTTTCTGACAAGGATTCCAGTACGGTCAATTTGGTAGAAACCTTAGAACCGCCAACGATGGCCACCATAGGACGTGCAGGGGAGAGCAAAGCCTTAGTCAGCGCTTCGAGTTCCTGAGTCAGCAAGATGCCGGCAGCTGCCACAGGGGCAAATTTAGCTACGCCGTGCGTTGAAGCCTCTGCACGGTGAGCGGTACCAAAGGCATCCATGACGAACACATCACAAAGCGCTGCATATTTCTTAGCCAATTCGTCAGTGCTTTTCTTTTCGCCCTTGTTGAAACGGCAATTTTCCAGCAAAACCAACTCACCTTCGGCAACGTCGAAACCACCGTCAGTCCAATCGCGAATTAAACGCACGGAACGACCCAGCTTGTCAGCGATGCAATCAGCAACCGGCTTGAGCGAATTTTCTTCGGAATACTCACCTTCGGTCGGACGACCCAGGTGAGATGTCACCATCACACGTGCACCGGCTGCAATGGCGGCATTGATCGTCGACATGGAAGCGGTGATACGAGCATCAGAAGTTACTTTTCCGTCTTTGACGGGCACATTTAAATCCGAGCGGATCAGGACGCGTTTGCCCTTAAGATCCAGATCGGTCATTTTAATTACGGACATGTTCTACTCCAGACATACAAAACTTGGGGAGTAGGAAGTAGCGAGTAGTGTGTGACAAATGGAGAGTGGGGAGTGGTAAGTGGTAAGTGGCTAGTGGGAACCCCCGACTTGCGACTCACGACTCACGACTTACTACTCTCTACAGGCTACTCCACTCTCCACTTCCCGTTTTATTACGCGATGTGACGAACCATGCGCATCAGGTTGCAGGTATAACCGTATTCATTGTCATACCAAGCCACCACCTTAACAAAGGTAGGATCCAACGCAATGCCAGCTTCGGCATCGAATACGGACGGGCAGGTGTAACCACGGAAATCGGTAGAAACCACTTTCTCTGTGGTAAAACCAAGCACACCCTTCAGCGGACCTTCTTCAGATGCTGCCTTCATTGCAGCAACGATTTCAGCATAAGTTGCCGGATTGTTCAGTTCAACTGTCAAATCCACAACTGACACATCAGAGGTTGGAACGCGGAAAGCCATACCGGTCAACTTACCCTTCAGCGCGGGCAACACCACGCCAACCGCCTTAGCAGCGCCAGTTGAAGAAGGAATGATGTTTTCCAAAATACCACGACCACCGCGCCAATCCTTCATGGAAGGACCGTCTACTGTCTTTTGTGTCGCTGTTGCAGCGTGAACAGTCGTCATCAAACCGCGCTTGATACCGAAAGTGTCGTTCAATACCTTGGCGACTGGTGCCAGTGCATTGGTTGTGCAAGAAGCAGCGGATACGATCGCTTCACCCTTGTATGTTTCATGGTTAACGCCATAAACAAACATAGGTGAAGTGTCTTTGCAAGGTGCTGACATCACAACCTTTTTAGCGCCGGCTGCAATGTGCTTCTGGCAGCTTTCCTGATCCAGGAAGAAACCGGTACATTCGATAACGATGTCTACGCCTGCTTCATTCCACTTCAGATTCGCAGGATCGCGCTCTGCTGTCAGGCGAATTTCTTTGCCATTGACAACCAGATTGCTGCCATTAACACCAACATCACCGTTAAAACGGCCATGTACGGAGTCATATTTCAACATGTAAGCCAGGTATTCAGGCTCCAACAAGTCATTGATTGCGACCACTTCGATTTCAGGAAAATCCTTGGCTGCTGCGCGGAATACCATACGACCAATACGACCAAAACCATTGATACCAACTTTAATTGCCATGTTTTATCTCCCGTTATAGTTATTTAAATCGTTATCTTGCAGAAAAATTACGAATCCGGCTTCAGACATCAAGGCTCGTGATGTCTGGCCAGCTCAGATTTAAGTTACAGCACGCCCTTAACCGCTTTCACGACGTTCTCTGTCGTGAAGCCGAAGTGCTTGAACAGTTCAGGTGCTGGAGCAGATTCGCCGAAGCAATCCATACCCACTACCGCGCCCTCAAGTCCTACATACTTGTACCATCCACCGGTTACGCCCGCTTCAACGGCAACGCGATTGATGCCGCGAGGCAACACGCTGTCTTTGTAAGCCTGATCTTGCTTATCGAAAACGTTGGTCGAAGGCATAGATACAACGCGAACATTAACGCCTTCAGCGGCCAGTGCCTTTTGTGCATCCACCGCCAACTGCACTTCAGAACCTGTCGCGATGATCACTGCAACCGGCTTGCCGTCAGCGGCTTCTGACAGAATGTAAGCACCCTTACGGATATTTGCAATCTGAGCTTCATCGCGCTTCTGGAATTGCAAGTTTTGGCGACTGAAGATCAGGCTGGAAGGACCATCGTTGCGTTCAACGGCAGCAACCCAGCAAACGATGGATTCAACGGTGTCGCAAGGGCGCCATGTTTCCATGTTAGGGATGTGACGCAGCGTCGCAGTTTGCTCAACGGGTTGGTGAGTCGGACCATCTTCGCCCAGACCGATAGAGTCATGGGTGTATACAAAAATCACGCGCTGCTTCATCAATGCGGCCATGCGCAAGGCATTACGAGCATATTCCGAGAACATCAGGAACGTACCGCCGAATGGCAACAAACCGCCATGCAAAGCCATACCATTCATGATGTGGGACATACCGAATTCGCGCACGCCATAGCTGATGTAATTGCCGGTGGTCTTGCCGTGCACATGCTTGCAACCTGTCCAGTTAGTCAGATTTGAGCCGGTCAAATCGGCAGAGCCGCCCAGGAACTCAGGCAATGCCGGTGCCAATGCGTTGATCGCGTTTTGCGAAGCCTTACGTGTTGCAATAGTTTCGCCCTTAGCATCGGTAGCTGCGATCGCAGCGGCAGCATGTGCCGCCCAACCCGCTGGCAATTCGCTCTTTGTACGGCGGGTAAATTCTGCGGCTTCATCAGGGTAGGCTGCTGCATATTCTGCAAAGTTGTTATTCCACAACTTTTCCAGACCTTCGCCCTTAGTGCGCGCATCCCATGCTTCGTATACGTGAGTCGGGATTTCAAACGGTTCGTAAGGCCAGTTGATGTGCGCACGAGTTGCGGCAACCTCTGCCGCGCCGAGTGCTGCACCGTGTACATCGTGTGTACCTTCCTTGTTAGGAGAACCGGCACCGATTACGGTCTTGCAACAGATCAGTGTCGGTTTGTCGGTTACAGCCTTGCCGGCTTCAATCGCAGCGTTAATCGCTTCAGGATCGTGTCCTTCTACATTGGCAACAACGTGCCAGCCGTAGGCTTCAAAACGCTTAGCGGTGTCATCGGTAAACCAGCCGTTGGTGTGGCCGTCGATAGAGATTTCGTTATCATCCCAGAATGCAGTTAACTTGCCCAGACCCCAAGTGCCGGCCAGCGCACATGCTTCATGAGATATGCCTTCCATCATGCAACCGTCGCCCATAAATACATAGGTGCGGTGATCGACGATGGTATGACCTGGCTTGTTGAATTCAGCTGCGAGCAATTTTTCTGCCATCGCCATACCGACTGCGTTGGTGATACCTTGACCCAGCGGACCGCCTGTCGTTTCAACGCCAGCCGTGTAACCGTACTCAGGATGACCCGGTGTCTTGGAATGCATTTGACGGAAACGCTTCAATTCGTCGATAGGCAGATCGTAACCTGACAGATGCAGCAAAGCATACACCAGCATAGAGCCATGGCCGTTGGACATCATGAAACGGTCGCGACCAGGCCATTTAGGATTAGCCGGATTGTGACGCAGATGGCGATTCCACAATACGTCAGCGATTTCTGCCATGCCCATCGGCGCGCCCGGATGACCGGAATTCGCCTTTTGCACGGCGTCAACGGCCAGCATGCGAATTGCGCCGGTAATATCATTGTATTTTGGTGGTGTAATGCTACGATTTGCTGTCATGTACTGACTCCTCCGATACATCCCAGTGGGATGGGTTTATGTTTAACGCTTGAATATTAATTTCTTGAATTATGCCGCACACCCCGCAATACATCAATAAGCTTCCCAAACTATTAAGCAGGTCAATATTGATTATAAATTAACGGTTCCTGCGTCCATGCCATCGAACAACCTGAGGTAATACGTGGCTTACAGATGAATTTCACTTAATATCTAGAGAGTAACAATTTGTCGACCATAAATTATATCCCGCACTCTAAATTTTCATTATTAACCACACCTATAAACCATTTCCAGATTACTGTCTTTATTTAACCCGCAACCGACGGTCAGCTATCATTTTCCTGATGTTTTTTTGCCACTTTAATCCCTAATTGCTTTAACTTACGATACAAGTGGGTGCGCTCCAGCCCTACTTTTTCTGCTACGCGCGACACATTACCGGCTTCTTTTTGCAGGTGATAATCAAAATAGACGGCATCAAAGTGCTCACGTGCCTCACGCAACGGCAAATCCAGCGGCAAAGCAAAACTTCTGCTCGCACCATCGATATCTACCACCAAATTCTGCACCTCATCGGTGACCGCGAGCGGCGGGAGTCGGGCAGCACCTTCTTTGATGGCACGTGCAACCGTGGCTAACAATTTATTCATGGAAATGGGCTTCTCCAGAAAGTCCACTGCACCGATGCGCGTTGCCTCAACGGCGGTCTCAACCGTACCATGCCCCGACATCATCACGACCGGCATGGTGAGCAAATCCTGAGCGACCCACTCCTTCAGCAACGTCACGCCATCCGTATCCGGCATCCAGATATCCAGTAAGACCAAATCGGGCTCATGTTCAAGCCTGTATAAGCGCGCCTGTTCTGCATTTTCGGCCAGATGAACCTGGTAACCTTCATCGAATAATATCTCCGCAAGTAATTCACGGATACCCACCTCATCATCCACGATCAGAATATGTTTGCTCATCCTAGTGACTCCTCATTCAGCGGCAGACTGATATTGACGCACGCGCCGCCATTCATATGGTTTTCAACGGAAATATGTCCTCCGTGTTCCTCAATAATTTTTTTCACTATCGCCAAGCCCAGCCCGGTCCCCTTGGATTTAGTCGTCATATAGGGCTCGAACACGCGCGACATGACTGCCTCTGAAAATCCCGCGCCATTGTCCAATACCCGTAAATGAATCTCCCCATCAACCTTTTCGCTGGAAAGCACGATATTCGGCTGCGCAACCCCTTGAAGCGCATCCTGTGCATTCTGTAACAAGTTATGCAGCACCTGACGTAAGCGCGTCGCATCGCCATTAATTTCAGCACGGCCTGCCCGCAAATCCAGTGTGATAGGCACCGCATTCGCTTCATATAAACCCAACACTTCCCGGATTAGGTGGTGCACATCCACTCGCGTCAGTTTCAAGACCGGACCACGGGCGTAATCGGCAAAATCAGTCACCATATTTTTCATCGCCGCCACCTGACTGACAATGGTTTGCGTCGCACGTTGCAGCAATCTCGCATCCGCTTCATCCAACTTGGCACTCAGCTTGTATTGCAAACGCTCAGCCGACAACTGAATGGGAGTAAGTGGATTTTTAATCTCATGCGCCAGACGACGGGCGACCTCTCCCCAAGCCGCCTGCCGTTCCGATTTGAGCAAATGACTGATGTCATCGAATACCACCACATAGCCAGCATCCGCTCCATGCGGTAAGCGGGTTCCGCGCATTAACAAAATTTGCGTCCCGTTACGGCTGATCCGTTCAATCTGACGCTGCCATTCTCCGTTGCCGGTTGCGCCGAAGGCTTCCGTGATGGTTAGACAAAAGGAAGTCAATAAAACAAACTTATCGGCAATCTGCAGCAAAGGCATGCGGTGCATCTGATGCAGCGGTGCATCCAGAATCTGTGCGGCACTGGTATTAACCGAACGCAGGCGAAACTCGCTATCTAGCGCCAGCACCCCAGAGGACAGATGCGTGAGCACACTCTCAAGATATCCCTTGGCACTTTCAACCTCGCGTTGCTGCTGTTCACTGGCCCGCTTGGCATCCGCCAGTTGATGCGTCATCTGATTAAATAATCCTGTCAGTGCACCCAATTCATCACTGCTTCGTATCGGACGCTGCCCGGTAAAATCTCCTTGCGCCACCGCACGCGTGCCTTCAGCTAAGGCTTCCAGAGAAGAACCCAGTCGTTCGCTGATAAAAAAAGCAGCTGAAATCGCCGTGAGTAACACCACCAGCAAGGACAGCGTCAGCGTGATGCCATACAGTCGCTTCAAGCCCAACCTCGACAAGGTCAACTCCTGATAGTCTCGATAAACCGTCTGAACGGTTTCCGCATCTATTTCAACCTGCTTAGGAACGGCCTGATTAAATTGCAATAGATAGCTCTGCCCGGAATAACTATTGGCGCTCACCAAAGCCAGTACACGCAAAGTCATTGCCTTGTTAGGCGTCGATTCGATAGCGGAATATTTCCCCTTGGTGCGCACCTGCTGGAGTAATTTTTCACCGGGAACATCGGGGAGCAACGCATTGTTGCTGGCCGCAAAGGCTAACAACTTACCGGCGGGATCAAATATCGCGGCTTCCTGAACAGTTCCCTCGTCGATCAGGTGTGTCAGTGAGTTTTGAAATTGATCCGGTTTCTTTTCTGTCAGCAACAGGGCGATGAACTGGGTTTTTTTTGTCAGCTCTTTCAGGCTGTTATCCAGACTGCTACGCCCCAGATTAAGCCCGCCTTCCAACGCTTTTTCCACACGCACGTCAAACCAGGACTCGATACTTTTGGATAAAAAATTGACCGATACGGCGTAGACCAAAATGCCGGGCAATACCGCGATCAAGGTGAAGAAGATCACCAGTCGCAAGGTTAGCTTTGCGCCGAACACCTTGCTTTTAAGCTTGACGCGCAAGCGCCAGATTTGAAAGCCGACTAAGCCGGTCAAGCCCAGCGCCAGCAACCCGGTCAGGCCGAGCAATCCGTAATAACTGACAGAAAAAACTTCCGTATTGACACTGTTGCTGGACAACAAGTAAAGCAAAACGATGACCGCAAGAACGCTAATGCTAATCAGATATTTCACGGCTTAGTCACTCCGTTTTACCTGCGTTGCGTACTTCCGCCGGACGAACCACCCAGCGATACCAGCCGGAATCCAAATCCCAGTCCTTGCTGGTCAGTACATTGACCTGCATCAGCTTTGGCAATTGGCGGGTATCCAGACGTAATCGAACTGCGGCAAAGTAATTGGCTTCTTTTTGCATCGACGCTGCGGGAATCAATGACGAACTTTGCCGGGCAAGCATACGCAGAACTTCGTCCAGGCTGGCGAAATTCTGGAACAAGGCACCGCGCGAAATACGGTACTGGCGAGTCAACACATTGTAGGACAGTTTGACTGATTGCTCGCTTTGAAAGATCTGCTCATCCAGCCAGTACCAGCGGGAGCGCGTCAGCGAAAATTCGCCGACAAAGTATAAAGGGATACCTAATGACAAGGCCTGTTGCACGGTGTAATTCAAATTGACGCCGAAATCGGCAGAAAGTTGATACCCCTCTTCGGAGATGCGCATTTCTGCCTTATTGACATCGATACCCTCAGCCCATGCAGGCGCGGCAAACAGCCACGCCAGCAACATGCAAAGTTTAATGAGTTTTTTGCAATATGGCATAGAAGAACCCGTCATGCTCATTGCTTGGCAGCAATTGTGCTAAGGGCAACGGCAACTGTTGTGCCCCTGGTGTCAGCGCTACAAACTTATCTATAACATCTTGATTTTCTTGTTTAAATACAGAGCAAGTCGCGTAGAGCAACTTCCCGTCTTGCGCTAAGAGCGCCCACAGTGCCTGCAATATATCCAGCTGCTGAGCGGCAAAGGATGGGATGTCTTTCTTGCGGCGCAGCCATTTAATATCCGGATGGCGGCGCACCACACCGGTGGCAGAGCAGGGCACATCGGCCAGAATCCGCTCGAATGGTTTTCCATCCCACCAGCTGGCGGTATCTGCCGCGTCGCCTGTCAGCAACGTTGCCGATAATTCCAGACGCTGTAAATTTTCTGCCACACGCTGCAAACGTTTTTCATCCTTGTCGAGCGCCACCATATCAACATCCGCCAACTCCAGGATGTGCGCTGTTTTTCCGCCCGGTGCCGCACAGGCATCCAGCACACGCATGCCAGGCGCCACATCCAGCAACGTTGCGGCATATTGTGCGCCGGCATCCTGCACCGAGACCCGCCCGTCAAAAAAGCCCGGCAATTTATCTACCGATACCGCCTTGTCCAGTTGAATTGCGTCCGGTGCTATCAGTCTGGCCGGAATGTCCTGTTCGGTCAACGCTGCTAGATAGTCCGCCGTGGTTCCGCGCCGTGAATTGACGCGCAGCGTCATCGGCGGATGGCCATTACCCGCCTCCAATACCGCTTGAGCGCGTTCACCGTATTGCGATTTCAGTTCATCGATCCACCAAACAGGGTGGCTATAACGCCCCTCCGGTTTTAACGCAGCCTGCTCCAGCACTTCATTCTGATTGCGCAAGAAATTGCGCAATATGGCATTCACCAGCCCGCGAATTTTCGGATTCAGTATATCGGCCGAACGCACTGCGTGATCGACTACAGCATGTTGCGCCGCACGGCTGTATTGCAATTGATACAGGGAAACCAGCAACAAATAGGTGATCCGGTGATCGGTCATATGCTTGTGCAGCAATAAATCGAGCACGGCGTTCAGCTGGCCGTAGAAACGCAGCGTGCCATAGCTCAAATCCTGCAAGGCGGCACGTTGTGAAGGTGTCCATACCGACTTTCTGCGCAGCGACTCATCCAGAACCTGATTTAGGTTGCGTCCATCCTCCATCACCTGTTGAACGATCTGTGTTGCTGCCAATTGAATGTTATGCATTTAAATTACCGAAAAGTGATCGCCGAGATGTACCGGCATTGCCTGCAAAAATTGCACGGCGGGTTGTGCGCGCCCTCCCGGACGTTGCAACACTTGCAAACGCAAGGCGTCTTTACCGCAAGCGACCGTGATACCCGACTTGTCAGCAGTCAGCACTTCGCCGGGAATACCCGTCCGCTCAGCATTGATCACCTCAGCCTGCCAAATCTTGACGACGACATCTTTAAGTTTAGCCTGACACACAGGGAAAGGATTGTAGGCACGAACCGCACGCGCGATCTGCTCCGCATCCTGACTCCAGTCTATCTGTGCCTCACCCTTGAGCAGCTTGGCGGCATAACAGGCGAGCGCATCATCCTGACGAACCGGAATTAGACTATTTTTTTCCATAAAATTCAAAGTATTAACAATACTTCTTGCGCCCATGCTAGCTAGCTTATCGTGCAAGGTTTGCGCATTATCAACATCATCTATAGTACAGACATCGCGCAACAGCATATCGCCCGTGTCGAGTCCAACATCCATCTGCATGATGGTAATGCCCGTTTCGCTGTCTCCCGCCAGAATCGCGCGCTGTATAGGCGCAGCACCTCGCCAGCGCGGCAGCAGCGACGCATGGATATTCAGGCAGCCGAAACGCGGCATCTCCAGCACTGCTTTGGGCAGGATCAGCCCGTAGGCAGCGACGACCATCACATCGGCATTAAGGGCTGCGATCTGCTGCTGCACTTCTTCACCCTTTAAACTGACAGGCTGCAATACAGTTATGCCATGTTGCAGCGCCAGTTGTTTGACCGGACTTGCGCTAAGCTGCATGCCGCGCCCGGCCGGACGATCCGGCTGCGTCAACACCGCGATGACTTCATGCTCGTCGAGCAGGGCAGCCAGCGCGCTGGCGGCAAACTCCGGCGTACCGGCAAAAATTATTTTCACTAAATTTAACCTGTATGAATTTATTTCACAGCGCTTCGCGACGGCGCTTCTTCAGCTTGGCGCGCAGCCGTGTTTGTTTGAGTTGCGATAAATATTCGACGAAGACCTTGCCGCTCAGATGATCCATTTCATGCTGGATGCAGACGGCAAGAAAGCCTTCCGCCTCCAGCGTAAAAGGTTCGCCCTTCAAATTGAGCGCCTGCACCGTCACATTGTCTGCGCGTCTCACTGTCTCATAAATCCCCGGAACAGAAAGGCAGCCTTCTTCACCGTCCTGTTCTCCGCTAATCTTCAAGATTTCCGGATTGATGAACACCATCAATTGATTGTGCTCTTCGGAGATGTCCACCACGATAATCTGCTCATGCACGTCGACCTGCGTTGCCGCCAAACCTACTCCCGGCGCAGCATACATGGTTTCAGCCATGTTCTTCACCAGTTTGCGGGTCGCGTCATTCACCAGGGCGACTTTTTTCGCGATGGTATGCAGGCGCTCGTCGGGGTACTGCAATATTTGTAAGATTGCCATAATGCTTGCTAATTTAATTGTCTGGATGCAAAATTTAACGTGTCACGGCACGCCGTGCGCCTTTGTGTGATTCTACCGGGCCCTACCATGCGCAAGATTATATCGCTGATTTGCTTTTTATTGCCCGTATTGGGTTTTGCGGGTCAATCTGAAACCAACCTGCAGATACGCAGCGATGCACCCGACCAATATACAGTCGTCAAAGGTGACACCCTTTGGGATATCTCCGGCAAGTTTTTCAAAGACCCCTGGAAATGGCCTCACATCTGGGGAATGAACAAAGCTTCAATAAAAAATCCTCACTGGATTTATCCGGGTGCGACCATTTTTCTGGATCGCAGCAGCGGCACTTTGCGCATGGGTAAAGAGGATACAAGCAGTGAAATCGTCAAGCTGTCACCGCACGTACGCAGCGAAGACAGTTCGCAAAACGCCATTTCCAGCATCCCCTCCAAGGTGATTGAGCCCTTTTTGAGCCAGCCTCTGGTTGTCGACGAACAGTCTTTGGCCACGGCACCGACCATCGTCGGTGTAGCCGAAGAGCGCGTCATCATCGGCACAGGTGATATCGCCTACGCAAAAGGAATCACTACCGACAAGGGGAATAAGTGGCAGGTATATCGTCCCGGCAAAGCCCTGATAGATCCGGACACGAATGAAACATTGGGCTATGAGGCAATTTTTCTGGGCAGTCTGAATGTCAAAACATTTGCCGATGTCAGCACGGTGGTAATAACCGATGCTAAACAGGAAATCAATCCCGGCGATCGTCTACTCGTTCCAGAAGCGGTGATCCCGCATACCTATTTACCCCGCGCACCGGCTCATCAAGTCGCAGCCAGCGTGATTTCCATCTATGGCGGCGTTTCACAAGCCGGTCAAAACACCGTGATCACCCTCAACAGAGGGGAACGCGATGGCGTTGAAATCGGCCATGTACTGGCGTTTACCAGCAAAGGTCGTGTTTTGAAAACTGATAACACCAGCTTGCCGGATGAGCGCTATGGTTACGCCTTCATCTTCCGCGTCTTCGATAAAGTTTCCTACGCGCTGGTCATGCAAGCTAGATTGCCCGTGCAACTTCTGGATCACGCCGTCACACCTTGAGCGCCCGTCTAGCGCGTTTCGGGTAAACATGATCGTTGATGACTCTCTCAAGGCTTGGCTTACCCTCAGCCTGATTCGTGGATTAGGCGGTGAGGGAGCGCGTCACCTGCTCAGGGAATTTAAATCACCTGAAGCCGTATTGTCCGCCTCAAATAAATCGCTCTGCACTGTCGTCAAACCGGAAATTGCCGCTGCAATCGGCAAAGGCGTTGCGGATGAATTGCTCGAACCCGCGCTCTCCTGGCTGGAAGACGACAATAATCACATCGTTACCTTGGGAGATGCCGAGTATCCTCAGGCTCTGCTGAATATTTGCGATCCTCCGCTGCTGCTCTACGTCAAAGGCCGGCTCGATTTACTCAATAAGACGACACTGGCGATCGTCGGCAGCCGGCACGCCACGCCGCAAGGCATCAGCAACGCTGAACAATTTGCCCAATCGTTGAGCGATGCGGGGCTTTGTATCATCAGCGGCATGGCACACGGCATCGATGCCGCCGCCCATCACGGTGCACTGGATGGTTCATCCTCCAGCATTGCCGTGGTGGGGACGGGACTTGATAAGATTTATCCGTCCGCCAATCGTGATCTGGCTCACCGGCTGGCTAAACAAGGCGCGCTGATCTCCGAATTCCCCCTCGGTACGCCTCCTATCGCGGGCAACTTCCCGCGCCGTAACCGTATCATCAGCGGCATGAGCATTGGTTGCCTGGTCGTGGAAGCCTCGCTGCAAAGCGGTTCGCTGATCACCGCGCGACTGGCCATGGAGCAGGGTCGGGACGTGTTCGCTATTCCGGGTTCCATCCACACGCCGCAAAGTCGTGGTTGCCATAAACTCATCAAACAGGGGGCAAAACTCGTTGAGTCTGCGCAGGATATTCTGGATGAGCTGCCCGGCAGGATACTCAAGGTCGCGCCCGCACCAAAGCCTTCTCTGCCATCAGGCGAGGAACATAATTTACTCGACCTAATCGGCAACGATCCGGTGAGTATGGATGTCATTTGTGCACGCAGTGGCTTGACGGTTAGCCAGCTATCCGCCATGCTGTTGACGTACGAACTGGAAGGACGCGTAGCAACACTGCCCGGCGGATTGTTCCAACGCATTTATTAATAGACACAAATCATGTTCGAAATTCTAATTTATCTGTTTGAAAGCTATATCGATGCCGGTAGTTATCCCGCACCGGATAAACTCTCGCGCAAGCTTTATGCTGCGGGTTTTGAAGCGGACGACATAGACGACACCTTAAGCTGGTTATCGGCTTTACATCTGCAAACACCCGACAACTATCCGGCAACGCTGGAGCATTCCGGCATGCGTTTTTTTGCCGAACTGGAACTAGAACGCATCGGTTTTGAGGGACGCCAGTTCCTGCTATTCGCCGAACAGCAGGCGATGATTTCAGCGATCGAGCGCGAAATCATCATAGATCGCGCCGTCGCCCTCAAGCAAAAGGACTTAGGTCTGGAAAAACTTAAGCTGATCATGCTGATCGTACTGTGGAACCGTCGTCAGGACATCAATCCACTGCTGATCGAAGAGCTGCTCAGCCCCCTCTATTCATCTCAATTACATTAAACGCATGGCAATTAATCTTCTGATCGTCGAATCTCCGGCCAAGGCCAAAACACTCAAGAAGTATCTGGGGAATGATTATGAGGTACTGGCTTCCTACGGCCATGTGCGCGATCTGGTTCCCAAGAGTGGCGCGGTAGATACCGAAAACGGTTTTGCCATGAACTACGAGATTATCGCGCGCAACAGCAAACACATGGATGCGATTGCGAAAGCCGCCGCCAGTGCCGAAAACATCCTGTTAGCCCCGGATCCGGACCGCGAAGGGGAAGCGATCGCCTGGCATATCGCCGAGCTGCTTAAAGCTAAAAGATCATTAAAAAACAAGAACATGCAGCGGGTTGTGTTTTACGAGATCACGCAATCTGCGGTTCAGGCAGCCGTCGCCAATCCGCGCGAAATTGCCATGCCGCTGGTCAATGCGCAACAGGCTCGCCGCGCACTGGACTATCTGGTCGGCTTTAATCTGTCGCCACTGTTATGGCGAAAAATTCGTCCCGGCCTATCTGCCGGCCGCGTACAGAGCCCGGCTTTGCGTCTGATCGTCGAACGCGAACTCGAAATAGAAGCCTTCCGCACCCAGGAATACTGGACTGTACATCTGGACAGCCACAAGGATCATCAGCCTTTCACGGCTCGCCTGTTTCAATATCAGGGCAAGAAACTCGAACAGTTAACCATCGGCAGCCAGGCCGAATACGATGTCATTCACGCGCGTCTGCACGACGCCAAATTGCCACCCAAAGTAGTGCGCGTCGAGAAGAAAGCAAAACAGCGCTATGCTGCCGGACCTTTCACGACCTCGACTCTGCAACAGGAAGCCGTGCGTAAACTCGGCATGTCAGCTGAACGCACCATGCGCACCGCACAAACGCTGTATGAAGGAGTGGATATCGGCGGACAAACCGTCGGTCTGATCTCCTATATGCGTACTGACTCGGTGTCGCTGGCCAAAGAAGCCGTCGCCGAAATCCGCGACTACGTTCAGGAGCACTTTTCATCCGACTATTTGCCTTCCAGTCCGCCGACTTACAAGAGCAAGACCAAGAACGCTCAGGAATCTCACGAGGCAATACGTCCGACCTCCATCATCCGTACACCGGACAGTCTGCGCGACCGTTTAACAGTTGATCAGGCACGCTTGTATGAAATGATCTGGAAGCGCACCTTAGCCTGCCAAATGGCACCGGCGCGTTTCGACACAGTCAGCGCCGATATTCGCTTAGGCGGTGACGACACGCTATTCCGCGCAAACGGTCAAGTACTTGTTTTTCCGGGATTTATTAGCGTCTACATGGAAGACGTAGACGATGCCGAAGAAGAGCAGGGCAGCAAACTGCCACCGCTGGTAGAAGGCGATATCCTGCCCATCGACAAGTTATATGGCGAGCAGCATTACACCCAGCCGCCACCGCGCTTCACGGAAGCGAGTCTGGTCAAATCACTGGAAGAGTATGGCATAGGCCGCCCGTCGACCTATGCCACCATCATCTCGACGCTGCAAACTCGTGAATACGCGGTTCTGGACAAGAAGCGCTTTATGCCGACCGATGTGGGCCGGGTGGTCACGCGTTTTCTCACAGAACACTTCACGCGTTATGTCGATTACAACTTTACCGCATCGCTCGAAGACGAGCTGGATGATGTCTCCGACGGAAAACGTGATTGGATAGGCGTACTGGATGAATTCTGGAAGGGTTTTTCCGGCCTGATCAAGGAAAAGACTAACATCGAACGCCCTCAGGAATTGATCGACGAAGCCTGTCCGGAATGCGGCAAGCCGCTGGCGAAAAAACTTAGCCGCTACGGCAGCTTCATCAGTTGCACCAATTATCCGGAATGCAAATACAAGCGCAGCGTCAGCGGCGAATCTCAGGATGATGCCTCCGCTCGCGTCGAATTAGGCGTTCATCCCGAAACGGCGCAGGCGGTCGTGTTGTTGCGCGGCCCGTACGGCCATTACGTGCAACTGGGCGAACAAATTGAAGGCGATAAAGCCAAGCCCAAGCGCGTCTCCTGGCCCAAGGAAATGCCGGTCGATACAGCCGATCTGGCCGGGGCATTAAAACTGTTGTCCCTACCGCGCGATCTGGGTCTGCATCCGGAAACGAATAAGAAGGTCATCGTCAACATTGGTCGTTTCGGCCCTTACATCGGTCACGACGGAAAATTTAAATCGATACCGCGAACCGACAGTATTTTTGATATTGAGTTGACACGCGCAGTCGAATTGCTGGCTCAGGCTAAGGACGGCAACACCGTGCTGCGCACGCTGGGCGATCATCCGGTAGACAAAACCACCGTTGAGATATGCAGCGGTCGCTACGGTCCTTATGCTCGGCACGGAAAAATCAATGCCACTTTGCCCAAGGACGTCTCACCGGATGAAATCACGCTGGAACAAGCGCTGGAGCTGATTGCCGCCAAGGCCGCTAAGGGGGATACGGGTAAGAAGCCAGTGAGAAGGGCTGCTGCCAAAGCACCGGCTAAGGCCAAAACAACGGCTAAACCTAAAGCGGAACCTAAAGCCAAGGCGGCAGTGAAACCGAAGGTGGTGGCAAAACCTAAAGCCTCAGCGAAACCTAAAACCGAAACAGCAGTTAAGAAGCCGGCTGTAAAAAAACCGGCGGCCAAAAAGACCGAGGCAGAAAAAAGCTAACATTCAAAAAGCTATTCATCATTTAAAAGGCGGCTGAACCTGATTTCATCCGCCTTTTTTATCTAACATAATTCATTGCTTATATCAGACGCAGCGCTCAATGTTATAAAATTACCTGCCAATCACTGTGGCAACGATTTTTATAGACGACTTGGAGTAATATTGCACGCTATTCCACACACCAGCCTCCCCGATGTCACCACAATCCTTTCACACCCATAAACCCGACTCAGAACCCGCTGTCCAAACTGATCTTCGCTCCATAGGTCGTCTGTTTCCTTATCTGTGGGAGTTTCGCGGACGAGTTTTATTATCGCTGGCGCTGTTGCTGGGAGCAAAATTCGCTTCAGTCTCCGTCCCACTGGTGTTGAAGGAAATCATCGACTCATTAGGCAAAACACAAACTGCACTGATTTTACCGCTGACCCTCATCATCGGCTACGGCCTGCTGCGCTTCTCCAGCACCACCTTTGCTGATCTGCGCGACGTCGTTTTCGCCAAAGTTACCCAGCGCGCCATGCGCCGTGTCAGTCTGGTTGTTTTCGAACATCTGCACGCCTTGTCGCTGCGCTTTCATCTGGATCGCCAGACGGGCGGGATCACACGCGATATCGAGCGTGGCTCCAAAGCCATCTCCAGCCTGGTCGGATTTCTGCTGTTTCGCATCACACCCACCGTACTGGAAATTCTAATGGTGGCGGTCATTCTGTTCATCACATTGGACTGGGTATTCGGACTAATCACGCTGGCGACGCTGGCCGCCTACATCGGCTTCACAGTCACCATCACCGACTGGCGCACCCAGTTTGTACGACGTGCCAACACGCTGGACTCCGAAGCTTACGGGCGAGCCATCGATAGTCTGCTGAACTATGAGACGGTTAAATATTTCGGTAATGAACGCTATGAGGCTGCACGCTACGACAAGAGCCTGGAAGAATGGGAGGAGGTCGCCTTGCAGTCGCAGCGCTCCTTAGGTCTGCTTAATGCCGCACAGGCGGGCACTATCGCCATCGGCGTCACACTTATGTTGATCCGTGCCGCAAACGGCGTAGTGGCAGGCACGCTCACGCTGGGCGACCTGGTGATGGTCAACGCCTATCTATTGCAGATGTTTCAGCCTTTGAGTTTTTTGGGTGTGATGTATCGCCAGATTAAACAATCCGTCACCGACGTTGAGCGTATGTTTACCTTATTGATGCGCCCCAAAGAAGTCGAAGACACACCTGATGCAGGCAAACTTATATTGAATGGTGGTGAAGTTAAATTTGATTGCGTGGGCTTTGCCTACAACACCGACCGTCCTATTTTGCACGATGTCAGTTTTACGATACCGGCCGGTAAAACCGTGGCTGCAGTGGGTTCCAGCGGTGCCGGGAAATCAACTCTGGCACGGTTGCTGTTTAGATTTTATGATGCCAATCAAGGTATTATTTCAATTGATGGTCAGGATATACGCAGCGTCAGTCAGGAAAGTCTGCGCGCGGCTATCGGCGTCGTGCCACAGGATACGGTGTTATTCAACGACAGCATTTACTACAACATCGCTTATGGTCGCCCTGAGGCCACTCGCGAAGAAGTGATCAACGCGGCACGTGCCGCACATATTCTTAACTTCATCGAATCGCTGCCGCAGGGCTGGGATACGGTGGTTGGTGAGCGCGGCCTCAAACTCTCCGGCGGTGAAAAACAACGTGTTGCCATTGCCCGTACGCTACTTAAAAATCCCGCGATACTGATACTCGATGAGGCGACTTCCGCACTCGACACAAAAACCGAAAAGGCCATTCAGTCCGAGCTGCTGGAAATTGCCCGCAGCCGCACTAGCCTTATCATCGCCCATCGGCTCTCCACCGTGGTGGAAGCCGATGAGATCCTGGTGATCGAGGCCGGGCGCATCGTCGAGCGAGGAAGACACACCGAGCTGCTGGCTCAAAACGGGGCGTATGCTCTGATGTGGGCGATGCAACAACAGGCGGATGAAACGGAGTAGGGCCGGGTTGATCCTGCCAACATTATGTTTTTTAAAATAAATTGTTCATTAGAAAAAACCGCGTACAGCGGGGAAAACTGCAATGTTTTGTCCTTCTTCGCAGTGTCTTCTTTCGCTGGATTCCTGCCTGCGTCGGAATGACGGTGTTAATGGATAATTTGGGTTTAAATAAGCTTAATCTGGCTCTATGTGATTCGTAGTGGCTAAGTCGCTTTAAATTCAGCTCAATCGTAAGGATCGTAAACCACTAAAACAGTAACAAATGCAACGTTTGTTTTGTTTAGTGACTTTGGTGTACACGAGAGTTAAAGCAGTCTGGAAAAGACTAAACACATAAAATAATGAATACAATCAAATTACTAGAATATTGTAATTTATTTATGGGTGTTTTTAAAAAGCTTGTCTACGAAAGACACAAAAAGCACGAACAGTTCGTATGAGATTTTTTTTGGGTTCTTTTGGTGGAATATTTCAATTTTATTACCCGCTGTATTTCACATAGAGCCCTTAATCTTCTGCCTCTGTAGTGACCCCGCAGCATTTCTTATACTTCCGCTCACTTCCGCACGGGCACTTTTCGTTGCGTCCTATTTTTGGCAGATGACGACGAAGAGATGGATCACTAACGACCCGGCGCACCGGTGCCCATAGGTGATACAGCTCAGCTACACTGGCTGGAACCAGCATTGCCAACTTTTCACGCTGCTCAGGCGTTTCGATCAGCGCCTCCTCCTCCTCAGTCAGATCCTCTGTTCCTAGTAAATAGATGGGGCGCAGTATTTTAAATTTTTCTGGTTCCTCGAATACAGGCTGCCAATCCTGACGCTGAAGATTGATCCCTGTCATAAATCCATAAGCCCACATCTCACCATCCACATATTCCCTCGTACTATCAGGATAGACGGCACTATCGAAGATGGGCTCGCAGGCTTCCGGATTTTCCTGAATTGTCATAATCAGGCTGCTCATGTGTAGCATAATCAACCCGGTGATATGCTCGACCTGCGCGTAGTTTGAAAATGCAGTCTCATCATTTTCTGTCGCGCCCCAAACCTTCGGCAACCATACGCTGGCAGGTGGCATGGCGGGTGAGGTGACCAGCGCGGTCAGATATCCATCGAGCCTGTCCGGCATCATCGTTTCATCAGATGTCTCGTCCGACAGCAAAAATTCAGCTAATTCGTCCATTTCCTCATCGGATAGCGGTGACAGGTTATTTTTAGTGGACAATTTTGTTCCTTTGTAAGTAGTATGGGGGAGGAGGGACGTATAGAACAAACCATTTGCCCGGCTCTGCGCTGACGCGGCTGACTTTTGCCGGATTATATAGATTTCAATGGATTAGCGTCTACTCAATCCCTCAAACTTCTGTATTTTGTTGTTCTCTTGTCAAACAGCGTCCAATACTTTCCACTAATCAGCGTCCAATTGTTTCCACTTTTTCAGCCTTCTGAGGGCGATTTTTGCGCTGCTTGAAGCGGTAAGAGTCATTACCCGTTTCGAGGATTTCGCAG